>Ga0114938_1000056_pt1 | contig 91087 bp, 78 predicted proteins | sample AshMeaBigSpring_FD_88675 | JGI IMG/M metagenome (GOLD analysis project Ga0114938, IMG submission 88675) | Groundwater microbial communities from Big Spring, Nevada to study Microbial Dark Matter (Phase II) - Ash Meadows Big Spring | ecosystem: Environmental > Aquatic > Deep subsurface >...
ACGAGATGAAGGAGAAGGCTGTCACACTGGGCGGCAACGCGGTCGTGGGTGTCGACCTCGACTACGAGGTGCTGGGCCAGGGCAACGGAATGCTGATGGTGTCGGCGAGCGGCACGGCAGTCTTCGTCGAGTAAAGAGCGGAGGAGGATGCTGCCGTGGTGAAGTTCCTGCTGTGGCTGCTGCTGCTCGTGGTGTGCTGGCCGTTGGCGCTCCTGGCACTGGTGATGTGGCCCGTCGTTTGGCTGATCTCGCTGCCGTTCCGCTTGATTGGCATTGCGATCGAGGGGGTGTTCGCGCTGCTGCGCGCGTTCGTGACGCTGCCGGCACGGCTGCTCGGGTGGCGCTCCGCACGAACGGCCGGCTGACGCCGTCGTCGCGGCTCAGCGGAACCGCCAGTGCAGCGCGAGCACCGCGGAGTCGAAGCGCGCAAAGGTGTATAGGTCGTCGTTGTCGGCGCCACCGTCGAGCACCCGGTAGCCGCCTGAAAGATGCAGGGACGGGGTCAGGTCGTAACCCGCCTGCAGCGTTGCGTCGATCGCGCGGCCCTGCGGTGCGGCGAGCCCCTCGAAGTCGAACAGCGCCCGCCAACCTGGCGCGAACCGCCACTGCCCGACGAGCGCGAGCAACGGCACCACGCCGGTGTCACTGCGCGAGCGGCTCGTGCCGTCCTGCGACAGGCGGATCTCGGCGTCGCGGATGTTGAGCGTTGCGCCGCCGGACCACGTCCAGCGCTCGCTGTCGTGGAACACGTAGCGGTAGCCGAGCCGCCAGGAATCGAACTGGTACTCCGCCCGCACGCGGCCGGGGTCGAACACCGTCTCGCGGAACACGATCGTCTCGTCGCTGATGCCGGTGTCGTCGACGCGCAGCGGCGCGACGAGCAGGCGCAATCGATGGCGTTCGGCCACGGACCACTCGAAAGCGATCCGTCCGGCTGCGTACGGCCCCGACCCCGTGATCTCGTCGATGGCGAAGCGCGTATTGGGCGGCTCGTTCTCGATGCGGGCGTCGTTGCGGGCCTGCCAGGCAGCGCCCAGTTCCACGGTCAGCGTAGGTGCGGGTGCGGGTCCGGCTTGAGCCACGCAGGTAGCGAGGGCGGCTGCCAGGCCACCCATCGCGCACAGAACTCTCGCGGGCAGCGCACGGGGATTGTCGTTACAGACGCGGGTCAGCTCGTTCATGAGGTCTCGTTCGCTGGTCACGCCAGAGCGGTTGCGAAGCCGCGGTTCGCTACAATCCGCAGATCAATACGCTCCCTCCGAATCAGTGCCCCAGGTACGCAAGCCATCCGCACGCAAGACGGCTGACCATCGCACCCGCGTCGGCCGGGAAAGGCGTGCCCGGACCCGACAGCGGATCATCGAGGCCGCGCTCGGCGTGATCGCCGAACGTGGCCCCGACGCCCCGGTGATCGAGGACTTCATCCAGGCGGCGGGTATCGCGCGCGGCACCTTCTACAACCACTTCAAGACGACCGAGGAACTGCTGACTGCGACGTCGAGTTGGCTCGAGGATGCCCTGATCGACCGCATCGAGTCAGTCATCGGTGATTTCGACGACCCGGTTCGGCGCGCCGCCACCGGCATGCGCCTCTGGCTGCGCCTCTCGCGGCAGGACCCGGTGTTCTGTGCGTTCGTCGTCAGGAGCCGTTTCCGGGGCGCCGCCGTCGAGCGTTCGCTCGCGGTCGACCTTGGCGCAGGCCTTCGCTCCGGGCGAATGACGGCGCCCTCGGTCCAGCTCGCGCGTGATCTCGTGGTGGGCACGATCCGAGAGGCGCAGGCTCGAATGATGGGCGCGCGCGTGCCGGCCAGTTATCCGGACGACGTCGTCCGGATCATCCTGCGCGCGCTTGGGGTGGACGAGCGCAGGATCGGCGCACTGCTCGCCGCGCCGGTGCCCCCGGTGGTCCGCGCGAGCCGGCCTAAGGCGCCATCGTCTCGGCGGTGATCTCCCAGCCGGCCTCGATGCCGCCTGGCAGCATCTGCCCCCGGTCCTCGCCCACCTCCGAGTCGATCAGCCGGTTGAGTTTCTCGTTCATCGCGAGCACCAGCTCAGGTGATGAACCGGGCTTCGCCGCGAGATTGACCATCTCGTGCGGGTCAGCCTCCCGGTCATAGAGCTCGACGTCGTTCAGGCGGTACAGCTGCTCGAGCGTGGTCGGCCGGTTGTGCTGCTTCGGCGAGAAGTAGCGCGAGAATACGTAACGGCCGTCGAACACCGAGCGCACGGCGCCGCGCTTGCCTAGGTCCGGCACGAGGCCGGCTTCCTTGAGGCGCTTTGGGTCTCCGCCCGCCTGGACGTGCGCGACGGCCTTGAGCAGGTAGTCGCCGTCAAGGTACGCGAACATGTTGTAGTTGAACAGCACGCCTTCGCGCAGCGCGTTGGGACCGGCCGCTGCTGGGTCGGCGAGCAAGGGCGCGAAATCCTTGCCGGGCAGCTCGCGGACGATCGACGCCCGCTTCGCTGCGTCCACGCCCGTCAGGCCGATCAGGGTTGGCCCGACATCGAGGTGCGACGTGAGGGCGCGGCAGGTACGGCCGCCGGGGTAGGCTGGGTGCGCCACGATCATCGGCACGTTGTTCTGCTCGCGATACGCGACGGCACCCTTCGCGTGCAGCTGGTGCGCGCCATCCATGTCGCCGTGGTCGGCGGTCAGGATCACGATCGTTCGGTCCGTCAGGCCCGCGGCATCGAGCTCGTCGAGCACGGCCGCGACGTTGCGATCGGCGTCGCGCAGGCAGTTCAGGTAGTAGTTGTGGCGCCGCCGCCAGCGCGCCGATTCGTTCGGAATCTCGCCGACCAGCGCGTCGTGCGAGCGGAGGAAATCAAGGTGCGCAGGCGGGCGGCCCGGTGCGTCGAGCGGTTGCGCATGGCTCTGCGGCAAGTCGAACGCCCACTGCCTGGCGTACAACGGGTCGACCGGATCGCGCGCGACGTGCGTGAGGCCGCGGGCCGATTGCACCGGCGTGCCCGGCGCGTCGGTGTCGTAGAACATGACGTCGTGCGGGTTCACGAGGTTGACCGCGAGGAACCACGGCTGGCTCGCGGCTGCGAGCTCGCGCGCCTTGCCGCGCAACCAGCTGCCGGCCATCGCTGTCGTGATGCCGTCGTGCAGGTAGCCGCCCTGCGTGTGGGCGATGATGTCGCCGATGCCGAAGTAGTCCGAGAACCCGTACTCCTCCATCTCGGCCGTGAAGATCTTCGTCGGGTTGCCGAGCTGGTTGACGGTCTCGAACTCCTTGTGCAGGTGCCACTTGCCCTTGTAGGCGGTGTAGTAGCCCGCAGCGCGCAACAGGTCGCCGACGGTCGGGATGTCGTACGACATGCTCTGGATCCACGGGAAGTTCGTGTTGTCGAACATGCCCGTCTGCTGGATGTGCCGACCCGTGTAGAGCACCGATCGCGACGGCGTGCAGACACACGAATTGATCGTGTGGTTTACGAACGTCGTACCGCGCCTGGCGAGCCGCTCGTGCGCCGGCAGCGAAAAGCCGGGCGGCAGTTCGCCGGGGCGGAAGAAGCGCTCCTGGTCGGTCAGGATGAACAGGATGTTGTATGGCCCGGCCGGTGGCGCGCCACCGGCCGCCATCGCGGGCAGCTGCGCTGCTTTCGCGGGTCCCGGGACGGCGGTGCCGCCGAGGCCGGCGGCTGCAGCGCCCGCTGCGATCAGGAACTCTCGCCGCGTGATCGAATCGCGGTCCGTGCCCTGCGAATCCATTTGATCGTCCCCCTGCGCATCGCCGCTCATTCCTATATGACAATGCTGTTCAAAATGAAGGGCAGAGTCAACCGGACGGCCCGGCCGATGGCGGCCACGCTCGCGGCGCTGCGTCGGGCGCCGCTGCAATCAGCCGAGCTGCGCGACGACGTGATCCACTCCTTCGGCGCTGCCGAGGATCACCGGCGTGCGCTCGTGGATGTTCTTTGGCTGCACGTCGAGGATGCGCTGCCCCGGTGCCGCGAGCGCCTTGCCACCGGCCTGCTCGATCAGCATCGCCATGGGGTTGGCCTCGTACATCAGGCGCAGCTTGCCCGAGGGCGCCTTCTTCGTCGGCGGATACAGGAACACGCCGCCCTTCAGCAGGATGCGGTGCACATCGGCGACCATCGAGCCCACGTAGCGAGACGAGTAGCCGTGCTCCTGCGCCCAGTCGAGGTACTTCTGGTAGCCGTCGGGGAACGTGCGGCGATTGCCTTCGTTGACGGAGTAACTCTTGCTCGCCGCGGGCGTGCGGATGGCGCGCTCGACGCGCATGAACGCGCCCACCGCCGGGTCGAGCACGAACATGTCCACGCCGTTGCCCACCGTCAGCACCATCACCGTGGACGAGCCGTAGAGCACGTAGCCCGCGGCGACCTGTGCGCGACCGGGCTGCAACAACGCCGTCGGCGCGTCGTCCACGTTCGGGTCGTGGCGCAGGATGCTGAAGATCGTGCCCACGCCGCCGCACACGTCGAGGTTCGACGAGCCATCGAGCGGGTCGAACAGCACGCAGTAGCGGTGCTCGCCGGCCTTATCGTCGCGGATGATCACCGGCTCCTCGTTCTCCTCGGAGGCGACGACCGCCACCCCTTCGCGGCCGCCGAGCAGGCGCAGCAGCACGTTGTTCGAGATCACGTCGAGCTTCTGCTGCTGCTCGCCCTGCACGTTGCCCGAGCCGACCTCGCCGAGGACGTCCTCGAGGCGCGCGCAGCGCACTTTGTTGGCGATGATCTTCGCCGAGATCGATACCGCCGACAGGATCCACGACAGCGTGCCGGTGGAGCCCGGGGTGCGGGCCTGCTCCGACAGCAGGTGGCTCTGGATCGTGACGATGGGATTCGAGTGGTCGAGGGTCAGCAGAGGGTCCGCGGGCATGGTCGGTTCCTGTGACGATGCAGGCTCGAATTCGAAGTTTGAACTGCGGCCCGCAAGTCGTACAGGATGGAGGATACGTAGTCCCGAGGACATCGACGTGTTCGTAGTGATCTTTCGCGCCAAGGTGCGCCGGTTCGACGAGGACTATTTGCGGGTGGCCGCGCGCATGCGTGACCTCGCTAGCCGCAAGTTCGGTTGCCTCGAGTTCCACGCAGTGACCCAAGGCGAGCACGAGGTGGCGCTGTCGTACTGGTCGGACGAGGAGAGCATCCGCGCCTGGCGCAACCACCCCGAGCACGTGCTGGCGCAGCAGGCGGGCCGGGATCGCTGGTACGAGTCCTACTCGGTGCAGGTGGCGGAGATTACGCGCGAGTACCGTGTGCCACGCCGCTGAGCGCGCTCAGAACGCCACCAGCCAGACATACCCCACGATCACCGCGATCCCGATCAGGTTCACGGCGAGACCGGCGTGCATCATCTGGCGCATCGGCACGAAGCCCGTGCCGAAGGCGATGGCGTTCGGGGGCGTCGCTACTGGCAGCATGAACCCGCAGCTGCTCGCCAGCGTCGCGACCATGAACACCGGCAGCACGTCGAGCCCGCGAGCGGCACAGAGCGCACCCAGCACCGGCATCAGCGCGGTGGCCGCCGCGGTGTTACTGGTGAGTTCGCCGCTGAAGACGACGAGCACGGCGAGCATCAGGATGACGACGACAACGGGCACCGTCTCGAAGCCCGACAACATCGCCGTGAGCGGTGCATCGGCGCCACTGGCCGCGATGGCGGCCGCGAGGCTCAGGCCGCCACCAAACAGCAGCAGGATCTCCCACGGCAGCTGCTGCGCCGTGTGCCAGTCGAGCAGCCGTTCGTGACGCTGCCGGCCGGACGGCACGAGAAACAGCAGCAGCGCGCCCGTGAGCGCGATTACGGCGTCGTCGAGGCCCTTGAGTCCAGTCCACGCGGCGATCTGTGGGCGCAGGATCCAGCTGGACGCGATGAGCACGAAGAGGGCGCCGACGCGACGCTCGGCCGGCGTGACCGGCCCGAGTTCCGCGAGGCGAGCGCGCAGCATGTTGCGGTTCGTGCTCGATGCGGCCGAGCCGGACAGGCGAAAGCTCACGAAGCACAGCCACGCCCACGTGGCGGGCAGCAGCAACAGCAGCACCGGCATGGTGACGCGCATCCACTCGAACATGCTGATGTCCATGCCATAGTGCTCGCGCAGATAGCCGCTCATGATCAGGTTGGGCGGCGTGCCGATCGGCGTGCCCATGCCCCCGATCGAAGCGGCGTACGCGATACCGAGCACGATCGCTGCCCCGAAGCCGCTCGCGGGTTGCGTGCCACGGCTGTCCGCTTGGCTCGGGTCGTAGCAGGCCTGGATCACGCTCAGGCCGATCGGCATGACGATCATCGCGGTCGCCGTGTTCGACATCCACATGGAAAGCAGCGCGGTGACGAGCATGAATCCGCCGAGCAGCTGCCGCTGCCCGGAGCCTGCAAGCGTCAGCACCGACAGTGCGATGCGCCGGTGCAGCCCCCAGCGTTGCAGGGCGAGGCCCAGCATGAAGCCCCCCATGAACATGAACAGGATGCCACTCGCGTAGGGCGACGCGAGCGTGGCGAACGTGAGCCCGCTGAACGGCGGCAGGACGACGAGTGGCAGCAGTGCGGTGACCGACAGCGGCACCGCCTCAGTCATCCACCACACCGCCATCCAGATCGCGAGAGCGAGCACCACGCGGGCATCGTGCGGTATGGCGGCGCCGGCCGTGGCGAACCACAGGATCGCGAGCAACGGGCCGAGCCACCGCCCGATCCGGGTGCCGAGATGCGGATAGTCCGGCCCGTTGCTCATGACGCTCCTACTGTAGTGCCTCGCGGCGCGGGATGGGCGATACTGCGGCCCCCGCCGGCCCGAGGAGGCTGCCGTGACCGACACCGCCGCGACCCGCCCGGTCGATCCTTCGTGGATCAGCTACACGCACTGGATGTATGCGCTGCACGCGCTGGCGGCCGTCATCGGCATCTCCACCGCCGCGTTCATCGCCACGGCATTCGTGTTCAGCATCCCCTCGATCATCGCCGTGATCATGAACTACGTGAAGCGCGACGACGTGCGCGGCACATGGCTCGACAGCCACTTCAGCTGGCAGCTACGCACCTTCTGGTGGGCGGCGCTGTGGATCGTCATCGTGGTCGTCCTCTCGGCCCCGCTCGTGCTGCTGCTGGGTCTTGGCCTGATCACGATGTGGATCGGCATATCCGTCATCGGCCTCTGGATCCTGTATCGCGTGGTCCGCGGCTGGCTCGCCCTCAAGGACGGCCGCGCCGTCTGACCTTCCCCAGGAGTCTTCCCCATGCAGATCGCCCAGGACAAAGTCGTCCTCATCCACTACACGCTCACCAACGACAAGGGTGAGGTGATCGACAGCTCTTCGGGCGGCGAGCCGCTCGCCTACCTGCACGGCCAGGGCAACATCATCCCGGGCCTCGAGAAGGCGCTCGAGGGCAAGCAGGCGGGCGACAAGCTCGACGTGAAGGTGGCGCCCGCCGAGGGCTACGGCGAGCGCGACGACCAGCTCGTGCAGCAGGTGCCGCGCCGTGCGTTCGGTGGCGTCGCCAACGTGCAGCCCGGCATGCAGTTCCACGCCCAGACCTCGGGCGGGCACACCCGCATGGTCACGGTGACCCGCGTGGTCGGCGACATGGTGACGGTGGATGGCAATCACCCGCTGGCCGGTGAGAACCTGAACTTCGCCGTCGAGGTGACCGAGGTGCGGGAAGCCTCCGAGGAAGAGCTGTCGCACGGCCACGTGCACGGGCCGGGCGGGCATCACCAGCACCACGACCACGAGTGACCCCCGTACGGGGGGTGGGATTCCGGGTTTTACGTACCCGGCTCCGCGACATCCACGGCTGCGCACGAGGGCCGTCTCGTGGACACTAGCCCTCGTTTTCCTCCTGCGTGAAAAATTGACCGGCGGCGCGCGCAAGCACCCGCCGGTTTTTTTGGTTTTTGGTGCCGGTGTTACGGTTTCGGTTGCCGCTACCGGCAACCGAAACCGTAACACCGGCACCTGAAACGCCCTAGAAGGGTGCGTTCAGCGCCGCGAGCGTCGCCCGGTCGCGGCCGTACACGTCGTTGCGGAAGATCATCTGGCCGTCCGCCCGGGGCTGCGCGGTCCAGTACAGGAGCAGCACTGGCACGGGCCGGCCCAAGTTCACGGTCTGCATCTTCTTCGATGCCACGACCTCAGCCATCGTCTGCTGGGTCCACTTCGCGGGATCGTTCAGCACCAGCTCCGCCAGCTCGAATGCCTTCTCGACGCGGATGCAGCCCGAGCTGAACGTGCGCTCGTCCTTGTCGAACAGCGACTTCGCCGGCGTGTCGTGCAGGTACACCATGTGCCGGTTCGGGAACATGATCTTCACGAGCCCGAGCGCGTTGTCGTCGCCGGGGTCCTGTCGCAGCTGGTACGGCGGCATACGTCCCGCGCCGTACTGGCTCCAGTTCACCGAGTATGGGTCGACCTCGCGGCCGCGCGCGTCGATCACGCGAATGTTGTTGCGCTTGAGGTAGCCGGGGTCGCGCTTGATGATCGGCAGCTTGTCCTTGACGAGGATCGTCGGCGGGATGGTCCAGGTCGGGTTGAACACCACGTAGGTGATCTGCGACTTGAAGATCGGCGTTTCGCGATACGGGCGGCCGACGATCACCTTCGACGTCCAGACCGGCTCGTCGTCGCGGAAGTACGAGACTTCGAAGCCCGCCACGTTCACGACGACCAGCTCGCCCTTGATCTCGTGCAGCACCCAGCGGCCGCGTTCGAGATTGACGCGCATCTGGTCGATGCGGTCCGCGACGGAGACGTTCATGGCGGCGCGCGTCGCAGGGCCCACGGCGGCGTCGGCCGTCAGCCCATGGCGTTCCTGGAAACGCTTCACCGCTGCCTCGAGCTCAGTGTCGTAGAAGTCTTCCCGCGGCCGCGCGTCCGGTGTGACCTGAGTCGGGACGTAGTCCCTGGTGACGCGCAGTCGCGCCCGCATCGTGGCCACGCGCGCTTCGGTCATGCCGGGCTTGAGGGTCGGGCCCTCAGGGACTGTGGGCCAGCCGCCCACCGCGGCAAGCGCCCGGTACTCCTTGAGGCGTTCACGGCCACGCTGGTACCAGACGTGCTGCGGCCTCGCGCGCTGGAACGTCTCGCGGACCTGCCCCGAGTCGAGCGCCCGGGTCAGCGCCTCGAAGCCTCGCTCCATGTCGACGGGCTTCGAAGAGAAGTTCCACTGTGAACTCAGCTTCTCGGGATCGACCTTGCCGAGATAGAGGTGGTACAGGCCGAGCATCATTGCGTCGGTCGCGAGCACCTCGAGCCCCGCCTGCTCGTTCGGTGGCAGCGCGTTCACGCGGCGCAACTCGGCGCGATACTTGTCGAGTGCTTCGAAGTGGTAGTCGGCGGGGTCGAGCCCGTCGTTGACGAGGTCGAGCAGGGCATCGACGAGCTGGCCCACCCGGGCCGGGTCGCGCCACTTCGCGCGGAACTGCTGCGACTCGTAGTAGCGCGCGACCGTCGGGCCGAGCACGATGCGCTCCCCGTGCACCGCGTGGTCGCGGTGATCGTGCTCGATCTCGTAGCGCAGGTGGTCGATCCGCTCGCGGATCGCCTCGGCCAGCGGATCGACGGTCACGGCCGTCGGCCGGGTGGCGGGCACGACGGGCGTCGCCTGGCCCAGCGCGCCGGTCGGCAACGCGACGGCCAGCATCGCGGCGACCATGAGGAAGATGCCGGTGTTACGGCTTCGGTTACGAGCGCGGCTTGTCGTCATGCGGTTGGATCGGCTGGTTGACCGAAACGGTAACACTGGCACCTTTCTTCACGAACCGTAACACCGGCACCATTCTTCAGCGGGCGATCCGGGCGAACAGGTCGTAATCTTCCGAGCCGGTGATCTCGACCTCGGCCCAGTCGCCCGGCTCGAGCTTGCCCGGCTCGAAGATCTTCACGGTGCCGTCAATCTCGGGCGCGTCGGCCGACGAGCGGGCGATCGCACCGTCGTCACCGACCAGGTCCACTAGTACGCGCATCCTGCGGCCCACCTTCGTGGCGAGTTTCTCGGCGCTGATCTCGCTCGCCAGCGCCATGAAGCGTTCGTAGCGCTCCTGCTTCACTTCCTCGGGCACCGGGTCCGGCAGCGAGTTGGCCGTGGCGCCCTCGACCGGCGAGTACTTGAAGCAGCCGACGCGATCGAGTCGCGCCTCGGCGAGCCAGTCGAGCAGTCGCTGGAAATCGGCCTCCGTCTCGCCAGGGAAGCCGACGATGAACGTGCTGCGCAGCGTGAGGTCGGGGCAGGTCTCGCGCCAGCGCGCGATGCGCTCGAGCGTGTTCTCGGCGTGCGCCGGACGCTTCATCAGCTTGAGCACGCGCGGACTGCCGTGCTGGAAGGGGATGTCGAGGTAGGGCAGCACCTTGCCCTCGGCCATCAGCGGGATCACTTCGTCCACGTGAGGGTACGGGTACACGTAATGCAGCCGCACCCATGCGCCCAGCGAGCCGAGCGATCGCGCGAGGTCGGTGAAGCGCGCCTTGACGGGCTTGCCGCCCCAGAAGCCCGTGGCGTACTTGAGGTCGGCACCGTACGCGCTCGTGTCCTGCGAGATCACGAGCAGTTCCTTCACGCCGGCCTTCACGAGGCGCTCGGCCTCCAGCATCACCTCACCGATCGGGCGGCTCGCGAGGTCGCCGCGCATCGACGGGATGATGCAGAACGTGCAGCGATGGTTGCAGCCTTCGGAGATCTTCAGGTACGCATAGTGCCGCGGCGTCAAGCGGATGCCCTGCGGCGGCACGAGGTCGACGAACGGGTCGTGCAGCGGTGGCAGCTGCTCGTGCACCGCCGTGACCACCTCCTCGTACGCGTGCGGCCCGGTGACCTTGAGTACGCTCGGGTGGCGGTCGGTGATGGTCTCGGGCTTGGCGCCCAGGCAGCCGGTGACGATCACCTTGCCGTTGCGCGCGAGCGCCTCGCCGATCGCGTCCAGCGATTCGTGCACCGCGTCGTCGATGAAGCCGCAGGTGTTGACCACCACGAGGTTCGCGTCCTCGTAGGTGCCGACGACGTCGTAGCCCTCGGCGCGCAGCCGCGTGAGGATGCGCTCGGAGTCCACCAGCGCCTTGGGGCAGCCGAGGGAAACGAAACCGATGCGCGGTGCGCTGCTCACTCGAACGCGCAGCCGCCGCCGCCGCAGGCGGGGGTGCCGCAGGGACCGGTGTCGCAGGGCCGCTCGTACTTGGCACCGAGCGAGCCGGTGATCACGTTGCCGCCAGTGATGAGGCGTTCCACCTTGGCCTGACCGGACGTGCCGTCCAGCGGGATGCCTGCCTTGCGGCACAGCTCGCCCCAGGTGGAGATCTGCTCGGCCATCTTGTGGCTGACTTCGACGACGCGTCCGTTGGCGGGGCAGTGGTAATCGTACGTGGGCATGGCGTGCGGGGGTGGGTACGGGAAACGGGCCCGTATTCTAGCGGAAAGACCCTGCCATCCGGCCGGTCCCGGGACGCCTTGCGCTATGCTCCCGTTCCTGCCCGCGGGAGATGGCGATGGACCTCGGATTGACCGGAAAGCGTTGCGTGGTGCTCGGTGCGAGCCGCGGCATCGGTCGGGCAATCACGGCGGGCCTTGCGGCGGAGGGCGCGTTGCTCGCAATCTGCGGCCGCGGCGGCGCGTCGCTCGAGCAGACGGCCGAGGACCTGCGGGCGGAGGGTGCGCAGCTGTATGCCGCGACCTGTGACGTCGCAGACACCGAGGCGCTCGCGGCATTTCTGGAGGATGCGCGCGCGGCGCTCGGCGGTATCGACGTACTCGTGCAGAACGCCTCGGCGCTTGCCGTCGGCCCCGACCTCTCGTCCTGGGAGGCGGGCCTCAAGGTGGACCTGATGGCGGCCGTGCACGCTTGCGACCGCGTCATCCCGTGGATGCAGGCAGCGGGCGGCGGCAGCATCCTGCTGGTGTCATCGATCTCCGGTCTCGAGGCGAGCCCGATGCCTGACTTCGCGTATACGACGCTGAAAGCCGCGCTCATCGCCTATGCGAAGAAGCTCGCCATCACCCATGGCCCGAAGGGTATCCGCGTCAACGCAATCGCCCCGGGCTCGATCGAGTTCCCGGGCGGCACGTGGGCGCACGTGAAGGCGAAGCAGCCGGTCCTGTACGAACGGGTGCGCGCCTCCATCCCGTCTGGCCGCCTCGGCACGCCCGCGGAGGTGGCCGACGTGGCGGTCTTCCTCTGCTCGCCGCGGGCCGGCTGGATCACGGGCGAATGCGTCGCGGTGGATGGCGGCCAGCACAAGGCGATGCGCTGAGCGCCCCGGCGGCGCTCACAGGCGCACGTTCTGCCACGCGCTCGCGCGCCAGCGCAGGTGCAACGCGCCGCCGAGCAGGACAACGTAGATGAGCAGCCCGAACCAGCCGCCGACCGCGCCGTAGCCGAACTGCGGCAGCACGTCGAACCATCCCTCGCCGGGGGCGAACGACAGCATGTGCGCGAGCGGCACGAACACGCACCAGGCGAGCGCGAAGAAGATGATCGCCGGTACGTGCACGTCGCCCGCACCGCGCAGCGCGAAGCCGGATCCAAGCTGCAGGCCGTCGAACAGTTGGTAGCCGGCCGCGATCCACAGCAGCACGACGCCGAGCGCCACGACCTCCGTCGCCCGCGGGTCCGCGGCATTCACGAACAGCGGCATCACCCACGGCCCGAGCAGCGCGAGCACCACGCCCACTGCACCCATGTAGCCCGTGGTCACGGCGATCACCGAGTTGCCGAGCCGCCGCGCCCAGGCGCGATCGCCGGCGCCGATCGCCTGGCCGACGAGCGTCGTGCCGGCGAGCGCCAGGCCCACGCCCGGCAGGTACGCGATCGAGGTGAGCATCACGACGATCTGCGTCGTGGCGCCGTCCACCTGTCCGAGCCTCACCTGCATCAGCGAGAAGAGCGCCATGCCGAACAGGTCGGCGGCGTACATCGCGCCCATCGGCAGGCCGAGCCTGAACTCGCGCCACAGGTTCGCGGCGTCGGGCCGCCAGGTGAGGTGCGTGCGGTAACCCCTGCGCAGGTCGTCGCGCAGGAAGACGTACAGCGCGAACAGGAGGCCCACCAGCATGCTGACGTTCGTGGCCCAGGCCGCGCCGGCCATCCCCCAGCCCAGCTCGAAGATGAACAGCTGGTTCAGGGCGGCGTTCACGACGCCGACGATGGCGGTGGTCATCACCGTGACGCGAGGCCGGGCGATGCCGTTGAAGAACCCGAGGATCGCCCACAGCGCAACGCCGAGCGGCGCGCCGAGCATGCGCGGCCACCAGTACTCGAGCGCGTGGACCTCGACCTGAGGATCGAGGCCGAAGAAGCCAAGCAACGCCCCGCCATGCCAGCCGAGCAGCGCGAACAGCGGTAGGGTCGCCGCCGCGCCCCACAGCCCGACCCAGGTGGCGTGGCCGGCTCGCCAGCGGCGCCCGCTGCCCTCGTACTGCGCAACGAAGGTCTGCACGCCCAGGCCGATGCCACCCCCCAGCATCACGAAAAAGAACACCAGCCAGAAGATCGACGCCATGCCGGCCATCGCGGTCGTGGAGATGTGCCCGACGAACCACGTGTCAGTGAGATTGATGACCGCCTGCAGGCTGCTGTTCACCATCAGCGGCAGGGCAAGCGCCGCAATCGCGCGATAGTCGATGCGGACGCGGCCGTCGGCGCCGAGGCGTTGCGCCGGCAACGCCCGTTCGAAGCCGGTCGTGGGACCGGCGGACGATGCGGACGTGCTGGTCATCGCGTTGCGGTCAGCGCCGCATGTGGCGGTGCACGAAGAAGTAATACAGCGCCCCAATGACGAGCATCAAGCCGCCGACCCAAAGCGAAATCCGGTGCACGCTGCCGGCGAGCACCTCCGGGTCCTGGCCCGCGGTGACGCCGACCCACGCCAGCACCGTGCACCACAGCGCCGAGCCGACGACCGTGGCCAGCGAGTACCACCAGAAGTTGAGGCGCACGATGCCGGCCGGGATGCCGATCAGGTGGCGGATCACCGGCAGCAGCCGCGAAATGAACACACCCATCGTGCCGTAATGGCTCGACCACGCCTCGGCCTGCCGGATCTTGTCCTCGGTGATCAGCACGTAGCGGCCGTAGCGCATCAGCAGCGGGCGTCCGAGCAGGCGCGACGCCCAGTACATGACGCTCGCCCCGACCCATGACCCGATCGTGCCCGCGATGACGATGCCGGTGAGCGACATCTGTCCGCGCGCGTGCGCGAGGTAAGCCGCCGGCGGGATCACGAACTCGCTCGGAAGGGGGATGATCGAGCTCTCCATGGCCATGAGCGCCGCGACCAGCAGGTAGCCGCCCTGGTCCAGGGCGCCGAGGTACCACTCGAGCAGGGATGCAAACATGTCGCGCATGGGAAGTCAGGACCGGGTGTGGAACCCCAGCGGCCGGCGGGGAAGCGGAGGCGCATTCTGCCAGATTCCGGCGCGGTGCCTGGTCCTGGGCCGTGCGGGTGACGCGGGTCTGGTGAGAGAATCGCGCACCTGCGCCGGCATTCAAGGGATCGGAGCCTCCATGCATCGTCGAGTCGGATCGTTCGCCCGTGTCCTGTCCGTGCTGGCGTTGTGCGGGGTGCTGCCGGCGGCGGCCCAGGACGCCGCGGTTTCCGGGGGGCCGGCGAAGAGCGGCCCGGAGGCGGTCGTTCCGGCCGACATCCCGATTCGCGCCGATGCCGACGAGCGCTTCGCCCGGGACGTGATCCAGCGCAGCCGGGGCCAGGATCCCACTGCGAAGCTGCAGAAGCGCCTCGAAGCGCTCGCCGAATCCGTGCGCGCGGAAGGCCAGCACATCGATCGCGACGAGCTGAGGTCGTTGTCGATTGCGCGCCTCGAGAGCCTCGAGCGTCACTGGAATTTCTACGGCAAGCAGCTCGAGACCTGGCGACGCGATCTCAAGGAGGCGACCAGCCAGTACAACGAGGACGCCGCCGAGCTGTCGCGGCGCCGGGCGAACTGGGAAGCGACGCGCGCTTCGGCCGATTCCACGGCGCTGGCGCCTGCGCTCACCAACCGGGTCGATAGCGTCCTCGCCCAGATCGCGCTCGCCGAGCAGGCGGTTTCCGGCCCGATCGACAAGCAGGTTCGACTGAGCCGTCGCGCCAACGCCGTCGAGAGCTCGATCAGCGCCGGGCAGAAGTCCGTCGCAGCGGGCATCGCCTACAAGGACTCGCGGCTGTCGCGCCTCGACGCGCCGCCGCTGTGGCGCGTCTGGGCCGACCCGCAGACGTCGGGCGGTGCGCTGCAGTCCGTCCAGGCGGGCCTGTCGGTCGAGCAGCGCTTCCTCGACGAGTACGCAGCGGCCACCGCCGACGTGCAGCTGCGCAAGAACCTGGTGGCACTGCTGATGCTGCCATTGCTGGTATGGCTCAGCGTGCGCAGCCGCCGGGTGATATCGGACGATCCCGAGATCCAGGCTTCGACGCGCGTCCTGCGCCGTCCGGTCTCGTCGTGGCTCATCCTGCTGATGGTGAGCGCCGTGGCCTTTCAGCCCGACGCGCCGGTGTTGCTGCAGCAGGTCGCGCTGCTCCTCGCCCTGGTGCCCGTGCTGCGGCTGTTGCCGCCCAAGGTCTACCAAGTGCTCGGGCCGTGGCCGTACATCGCGACCGGCCTGTACTTGCTGAAGCAACTCAGCTTCCTGCTGATCGCGAACCCGCTGCATTACCGCGTGTACCTGCTCGGGCTCACGCTGCTCACGGCGGGGCTGCTGACGTGGCTGATGTGGCGCGCGCGGCCCCGAGCCGGCGACCCGCCGCTTTCGACCGCACGGAAGCTGGTGCGTGCGACGGGCGTACTCGCGGTGGTGGCCCTGCTGGTCTCCGCGGTCGCCAACCTGTTCGGCAACGTCTCGCTCGCCGAGATGCTCACCGGCGGCATCCTCGACAGCGGCTACGTCGGTCTCGTGCTCTACGCCGGCGTGACCGTGCTCTCTTCCGTCGTCCGGCTGCTGCTGGCGCGCCGCGCGCTGTCGCGCTTCAGCATCGTCACGCAGCACGCCGGGCCGCTGCTGCAGAGCTTCACGCGACTCCTCGGCTTCGCAGCGCTGGCGGTATGGCTGATCGTGCTATTGAACGAGTTCCGCATTTTCCGGCCGATTCGCGACGCCGTGGTCGCGGTGCTGACGCACGAACTCAGGTTCGGCGAGATCTCGCTCACGCTCGGCGGGGTGCTGCTGTTCTTCTTCTCGGTCTGGCTCGCCTTCTGGGTCGCGAAGACGGTGCGCCTGATCCTGCAGGACGAGGTGCTGCCGAAGATGTCGTTGCCGCGCGGCGTGGGCAGCAGCATCTCGTCGCTCAGCTACTACGCGCTGGTGTTCGCGGGTCTGGCCGTCGCTTTGGTGGCCGCCGGCTTCGAGATGAGCCAGCTCACGATCGTAGTCGGCGCCCTCGGGCTCGGCATTGGTCTCGGCCTGCAGAACGTGGTCAACAACTTCGTCTCCGGCCTGATCCTGATGTTCGAACGCCCGATCCAGCCGGGCGACGTGATCGAGGTCGGCGGCGTGTCGGGCAAGGTGCGCGAGATCGGCATGCGGGCCACGACCCTCAGCACCTTCGAGGGCGCCGACGTCGTCGTGCCGAATGGCGTGCTGCTCAACGAGAAGCTGATCAACTGGACGCTGAGCGACCAGGATCGCCGCATCGACGTGAACGTGGGCGTCGCCTACGGCAGCGATCCGCGCAAGGTGCTCGAGCTGCTGATGGACGTGACCGTTGGCACCGAGGGGATCGCGACCGAGCCCCCGCCCACGGTGCTGTTCGTCGGCTTCGGCGCGAACTCGCTCGACTTCTCGATTCGTTCCTGGACCAACAATTTCGGCGACTGGGTGAAGATCCGCAGCAACCTGACCGTGCGCGTGCACGACGCGCTGCTCGCCGCCGGCGTCGAGATCCCGTTCCCGCAGCAGGACCTGCACGTGCGCAGCGTCTCACCTGCGGTGGCTGCGGCGTTCGCCGGGCTCGGCCAGCCGGCCGGACCGCGCCCGGGCTGATGCTGATCGAACCCGAACTGCTCGCTACGGGCACGCGCCTGGCAACCTTCGCGCTGTCGGGCGCGGCCCTTGCGCTTGCGGGCATCAGTGCGCCGTGGCGCGTCTGGCTGGAAGACCGCGAGCGCCAATGGGTCTGGCTGGTGTCGCTCGGGGTGCTGGTGGGCATCTGGGCGATGAAGGCCGGCTTCACGCCCGGCCTGTCGCTGCGCTTCCTGCTCGTCACCACGCTTACCTTGATGCACGGCTGGCAGCTCGCGGTGATCGGCGGCGCCATGGCGCTGGCGGTACTGAACGTGGTCGGGCTGGCGGCGTGGCCGAGCTTCGGGGCCGACCTGCTATGCACCGTAATCGTGCCGGCGGCGGCCACGGTGCAGATCCACCAGCTGGTGCACGCGCGCCTCCCGCACAACTATTTCATCTACTTCTTCGTCACCGTGTTCGTGGGTTCCGCCGTGGCCTACAACCTGGCGGGAGTCACGCGCGTCGCGCTGCTCGCGATGAGCGGCAAGCTCGACGCTGCCCACGTCGGTCCCGAGTACTTCGCCGTGCTGCCGCTCATGAGCTTCGGCGAAGCGTTTGTGAACGGCATGGTGATGGCGATGATGGTGGTGTATCGGCCGAAGTGGGTGATGAGCTTCGACGACCGGCTGTACCTCAAGAAAGGGGATGGGGGATAGGGGACAGGGGACGGTAGAAGAGGATCGCGGCAGCCAAAGTTGCGACCGTCACCTCTTGCACTGTCCCCTGTCCCCTTTCTTCAGGCCGCCGTGGCCCCGAGCGTCGGTGGTTCCACGACGCCGAATGCGTGCCGCGTGGCTTCCTCCGCGCGCTCGAGCCACACGAACGCCACTTCCTTGCGCACGCTCTCGGGGATGTCCTCGAGGTCCTTGCGGTTGCGGGCGGGCAGCAGCACGGTGCGGATGCCGGCGCGGTGCGCGGCGACGGTCTTCTCCTTGATGCCGCCGACCGGCAGCACCAGCCCGCGCAGGCTGATCTCGCCGGTCATCGCCACGTCGTGGCGCACGGTGCGGGCGGTGAGCAGTGACACCAGCGCGGTGTACATCGCCACGCCGGCGCTCGGGCCGTCCTTCGGGATCGCGCCGGCCGGCACGTGCACGTGGATGTCGCTCTTCTCGAACAGCGCGGGGTCGATGCCGAGCGCCTCGCACTGCGACTTCACGAGGCTCAAGGCTGCCTGTGCGCTCTCCTTCATGACGTCCCCGAGCTGGCCGGTGAGGATCAGCTTGCCGTGGCCCGGCACGCGCGTTGCCTCGATGAACAGGATGTCGCCGCCGACCGGCGTCCAGGCGAGTCCGGTGGCCACGCCCGGCACGCTGACGCGCATTGCAACCTCACCCTCGAAGCGCGGCGCCCCCAGGATCTCGCGCACCTGTTCGGCGTCGATGCGGGCCGAGTCGATCGAGCCCTCGGCAATGCGCACCGCGACGTTGCGCAGCACGGCGCCGATCTCGCGCTCGAGGTTGCGGCAGCCGGCCTCGCGCGTGTAGTCGCGCGCGACCCGGCGCAACGCGTCATCCGTCACGGTCGCCTGCTCGGGCTTCAGCCCGTTCGCCTCGAGCTGGCGGCGCACCAGGTAGCGACGCGCGATCTCGACCTTCTCCTCCTCCGTGTACCCCGTCAGCTCGATGATCTCCATGCGGTCGCGCAGCGGCCCGGGGATGGTGTCGAGCTGGTTGGCGGTGGCGATGAACAGCACCTTCGACAGGTCGAAGGGCACGCCGAGGTAGTTGTCACGGAAGGTGGAGTTCTGCTCGGGGTCGAGCACCTCGAGCAGCGCGGAAGCGGGATCGCCCTGGATGCCACGGCCGAGCTTGTCGATCTCGTCGAGCATCAGCACCGGGTTGCGGGTGCCGGCCTTGCGCAGCGCCTGGATGATGTTGCCGGGCAGCGCACCGATATAGGTGCGCCGGTGGCCGCGGATCTCGGCCTCGTCGTGCGTGCCGCCCAGGCTCGCGCGCTGGAACTTGAGGCCGAGCGCGCGGGCGATGCTCTGGCCGAGCGACGTCTTGCCCACGCCCGGCGGGCCCACGAAGCACAGGATCGGGCTGCGGCCCGCGGGGTTCAGCTTGCGCACCGCGAGGTACTCGACGATGCGCTTCTTGATCTTCTCGAGGCCGTAGTGGTCGGCGTCGAGCACGCCACGCGCGCGCGCGATGTCGATCGACTCGTCGTCGAGCTTCGCCCACGGCAACGCAATGAGCGTGTCGAGGTAGGTACGCGCCATCGAGTATTCGCCGCTCGCCTCGTTCATGCGCTCGAGGCGCTTCAGTTCCTTGCGGGCGTGCTCCTCGATGTCGGGCGGCATGCCGGCCTTGGCGATGGCCTCGCCCAGTTCGGCGATCTCCTCGCCCCCGCCCTCGTCGCCGAGTTCCTTCTGGATCTGGCGCATCTGCTCGCGCAGCACGATCTCGCGCTGGCGGTCGTCGATCGCCTCCTTGGTCTGCTGCTCGATCTGCCGCGACAGCCGCAGCACTTCGACGCGCCGCGTGAGCAGCGACGCCACGCGCTCGAGGCGCTCGCGCAGTTCGAGGATCTCGAGCAGTTCCTGCTTCTCGGCGGGCTTGATGTCGAGGAAGCTCGCGATGGTATCGGCCAGAGTGGAGGCCGACTCGATCGCCTGCACCGCGTTGCCGAGCTCGGCTGGCGCCTGCGGCAGCAGCGAGATGGCTTCCATGGCCTTCTGCTTGAGGTGCAGCGAGCGGGCCTCGACCTCGGTGTGCGCGGCGCCCGTATCATTCAGGTACTCGACGCGGGCCACCAGGTACGGGAAGCCGCCCACGGCGTCGAGCACGCGGAAGCGCCGCTCGCCCTGGCACACCAGGTGGTGGGTGCCGTCGGGGGCGGTGATGTAGCGCACGATGCTCGCCACGGTGCCGACGCGGTGCAGGTCGTCGAAGCCGGGGTCGTCGGTGTCCGGGCTCTTCTGCAGCAGGAAGCCCACCTTGGCTTCGGTGCGCACTGCTTCCTGGGCGCCGGCCACGGTCTTCTCGCGCTTGATCGCCACGGGCAGGATCACGCCCGGGTACAGCACCATGTTGCGCACCGGCAGTACGATCAGCATGTCGTCCGGCAGGCCCGGGGCGGCCTTGCGCTCGGGCTCGGGCAGGCTCGTGGCGGGGGTGTCGTTCGTGCTCATCCGTCTCACCTCGGGCCGCTCAACGGCGGACCAGCAGCAGCTGCAGGCAACCATTCGCGAATTCCTGGCCGGCCAGTTGCCACAGGCCTGCAGGCAGGGGGAGGCGGCGCTCGAAGCGGCCGTGCGGGATCTCGAGGCGCTGGATCGCGGCGCTCGCGAGGCGCCGCGGCAACCGGCGTTCACCGCGCACGATCAGCTCGCCGGGGGCGCACACCAACTCGATCCGCTCGGCCGGTACGCCCGGCAGCGCTACCTCGACGAGGATCTCGTCGCCGTCGGCGAACACGTCCACCGGCGGCTCCCAGCTGGCCCGGGCGCTGCCGCTCGTCAGCCGGAAGAACTGCCGTTGCAGCCGCTCGGCCTGCTCGAGCAGGTCGACCGTCTCGCCCCACATCCAAGGGCCCGGGTTGCGTCGTGCCATCGATGAATCCGCCGTGAAGTCCGTGGGGCCAGAGGTGGGGGCGGGGCGGCCTTGCGGCAAGGGGACAGCGGACAGGGAATGGGGGACAGTGGTGCAGCTGTAGCTGTGAGTGCGTAGCAATATTCGCTAATCCCTATTCAATAAATGCCGTCCGAAGCTTTATTGATCAGTGCAATTTAAGAATCTCCGCGGGCTATCCGGCGGCGCGCCGAGACCCTATGCTTGCCGCCGTGCGGAGATCCAAGCCCGAGAAATTCGACGCCGGCTTCTACCGGCGCTTCTATCTGGATCCGAAGACGCGGGTCGTGACACGCGCCGAGATGGGGCGCCGGGCGGACCTGATCGCGGCATTCGTGCGGCACGGCGAGTTCCCGGTGAAGCGCATTCTCGACGTGGGATGCGGGCTCGGCCTCATGCGCGCGGCACTGCTGGAGCACTTCCCGAAGGCGAGCTACACGGGCCTAGAGGTCAGCGAGTACCTCTGCCGCACCTACGGCTGGGTGCAGGGCTCCGCGGCGACGTTCAGGAGCCCCGCGCCGTTCGACCTCGTCGTCTGCTACGACGTGCTGCAGTACCTGACGGCGCGCGAGGCGGGCGCCGCGCTGCGGAACCTGGGCACGCTCTGCGCCGGGGTGCTGCACTTCGGCGTGCTGACCACGGAGGACTGGGAGCTCTACTGCGACCGGAGCAACACGGACCGCAACGTCCATATCCGCCCGGGCAGCTGGTACCGGCGTCGGCTCGCGCCGGACTTCATCAATGCCGGGAGCGGGATGTTCGTGCGGCGGGGCGCCCCGATCCACCTCTGGGAGCTCGACCAGGTCGAGGTCCTGCGGTCACGCCGTGCGGGGTGAGCTTTGGCCGCCCGCCGGCTGCCGGGTCTGTACAATGCGGCCCTCCCGACAGTCCGCCGGTCCGACTCGATGCGCCTGACCCTGCCGCGCCTGCTGGCCCTCGCCCTTTCGCTCGCTGCCCTCGCCGGTTGCGGCACCACGCGCTCGCGCTCCTGCGGCGGCGATACCGATTACCTCCAAGCCGTCGAGCGTCCGCCGATCAAGCTCCCGCCCGAGGTCACGCCCACGGAGCGCATCCAGCCGATGCAGATCCCGGCCGTCGATCCCAATCCGCAGCGGCTCGATCCGCAACCGCGCTGCCTCGACGAGCCACCGAAATTCTTCGCGCGCAAGGCCGCCGAGGCCGATCCCGCCGAGGGAGCGGTGCGCCTCTGGGCCTGGGCCTGGGCATCGCGCAAGACCGACACCGTGCTGCAGATGTACTCGCCCGGTTTCCAGGCCACCGGGGAGGGCGGTGCGGCGGCCTTCCTCGAGCAGCGCCGGCAGCAGATCGAGACCGGCCGTCCGCCCGAGCCCAAGCTCGAGGACGTTGCCGTCACCGCGCCCGCGCCCGACCGGCGCGTCGTCACCTTCGTGCAACGCTTCGGCGAGGGGGCGGTCCGCAAGGAGCTGACCCTGGCGCTCGAGGGGCAGTTGTGGCGAATAGTGGCGGAACGCACCCTCGGAATGCTCTGAGCGGGCCGCGACCCACCGCCCGCCGGGCCGGGATACCACCGTGAGAAACACCTCGCTCCTGAGCAGCATCAGCCTCGCGCCGGGCACCGTGCGTGCCGTGCTGCTCGACCGCCTCACCCGCTCGCTCGGCAAGCACCCCGACACGGCTACGCAGCGGGACGTCTACGACGCGCTGTCGCTCGCGGTGCGCGAGGAACTCGCGGCCCGCTGGCTGGCCACGCAGCGGCGCGTGTCGCAGGCAGGCGTGAAGCGGGTCTGCTACCTGTCGGTCGAATACCTCCTCGGCCGCTCGCTGATCAACGGCCTCTCGAGCCTCGACGGCGAGCTGGTGCAGGAAGCGCGCGAGACGCTCAGGGAACTCGGCTTCGAGCTCGACAAGGTCGCGCAGGAAGAGATCGACCCGGGCCTCGGCAACGGCGGCCTCGGCCGGCTCGCAGCGTGCTTCCTCGACTCCCTCGCCGCCACGCAATACCCGGCGGTGGGCTACGGCATCCGCTACGACTACGGCATCTTCACGCAGGCGATCGACGAGGACGGCCGCCAGCGCGAGAGCGCCTCGAGCTGGCTCAGGCAGCGCAACCCGTGGGAGATCCAGCGTGGCGACGCGCGCTACCTCGTGCGCTTCGGCGGCCGCTGCGTCGCCGCGCAGGACGCGCAGGGCCGCACGCGCTACCGCTGGGTGGACACGCGCAACATCTGGGCCGTCGGCTTCGACCAGTTCATCCCGGGCAACCGCAGCCCGACCGTGAACCACCTGCGCCTGTGGGCCGGCCGCGCGATCGCGCCATTCGACGTCGAGGCGTTCAACGCGGGCCGCCACGCCGATGCCTCGATCGAGGACGTCGAGGCGAAGAACGTCTCGCGCATCCTCTACCCCGACGACACCACGCCGCAGGGCAAGGAACTGCGCTTCAAGCAGCAGTACTTCTTCGTGAGCGCGAGCCTGCAGGACATGCTCGCGCAGCACCTCGCCGAGGACCGGCCGCTCGAGTCGTTGCCCGGCGCGTGGGCCATCCAGCTGAACGACACGCACCCCGCGCTCGCCATCCCCGAGCTGATCCGGTTGCTGGTGGACGAGCACGAGATGGAGTGGGACCGCGCCTGGGACATCACGCGAGGCGTGTTCTCCTACACCAACCACACGCTGCTGCCCGAGGCGCTCGAGGTGTGGCCGGTCGCGTTCTTCGAGCGCGTGCTGCCGCGCCACCTGCAGATCATCTACCTGATCAACCGCGGCCTGCTCGACGAGGTGTCGGCGCGCCACCCGCACGACCACGAGCGCCGCAGCCGCATGTCGCTGATTGACGAAGGGCACGGCCGCCAGGTGCGCATGGCGCACCTCGCGGTGGTCGCGAGCCACACGGTCAACGGCGTGGCCAAGCTCCACTCGGAGCTGATGAAGCAGACCATTTTCGCGGACTTCGCCGAACTCTACCCCGACCGCTTCACCAACGTCACCAACGGCATCGCCGTGCGGCGCTGGCTCAAGCAGTCGAACCCCGGGCTGTCGGCGCTGCTCACCGAACGGCTCGGCCATGCGTGGGAGAACGACCTCGAGGAGCTCGAGCGGCTGCGCTGGGCGGCCGAAGACCCCGAGTTCTGCGCGCGCTTTGCGGCGATCAAGGCCGAGAACAAGCAGCGCCTGGCCGACGTGATCCAGCGGCGCGTCGGCGTGGAGTTGGACCCGGCCTCGCTGTTCGACGTGCAGGTCAAGCGCATCCACGAATACAAGCGCCAGCTGCTCAACCTGCTGTACGTGGTCACGCGCTACAACCGCATCCGCGCCAACCCGCAGGCCGACTGGGTGCCGCGCACGGTGGTGTTCGCCGGCAAGGCCGCGCCCGGCTACGTGATGGCCAAGGCGATCATCAAGTTGATCAACAACGTGGCGCGGGTGGTGAACGCCGACAAGGCCATCGGCGCGCGGCTGAAGGTGGTGTTCCTGCCCGACTACGACGTGTCGCTCGCGCAGCACATCATGCCGGCGGCCGACCTGTCCGAGCAGATCTCGACCGCAGGCATGGAGGCGTCCGGCACGGGCAACATGAAGCTGTCGCTGAACGGCGCGCTCACCATCGGCACGCTCGACGGCGCGAACATCGAGATCCGCGAGCAGGTCGGGGCCGACAACATCTTCATCTTCGGCCTCACGGCCGACGAAGTCGCCGCGCAGCGGCACCGCGGTTATTCACCGTCGGAATTCGTGGCCGCGAACCCCGAGCTCCGGGCGACGCTCGACATGATCGACGCCGGCTTCTTCACGCCCGGCAACGTGTTCGACGGCAAGCCGATTGTCGACCGGGTGCTGAGCGAGGGCGAGCCCTTCTTCGTGCTGGCCGACTTTGCCGCGTACGCGGCGGCGCAGGACGCCGTGGACGCGCTGTACCGGCGCCCGGACGAGTGGCAGCGCAAGGCGGTCCTCAACACGCTCAGCATGGGCGTCTTCTCGAGCGACCGCAGCATCCGCGAGTACGCCCAGCGCATCTGGCGCATCAAGCCCGTGATCTGAATCGCTCTCCCGCGAAGCGGGAGACGGTCGGGTGCGGGCGATTGGAATAGACTGTCGCAGTGGCCGCGAAACAGAAACTGACTGCCGCCGATGTCGCCGCTCTGGTCGAGGCGCGTCACCCCGAGCCGCGTTCGCTGCTCGGCTACCACGAACTCCCGCGCAAGGACGAGCAGCCGGTCTGCCTGGTGCGCGCCCTCGAGCCGGATGCCGAGCGTGTCGAGGCGTGTTGGGAAGACGGCACAGCCGCTGTGCCGCTCAAGCGCATCCACGCTGCCGGTCTGTTCGAAGGCCGGGTGCCGTTCCGCCGGCCGCTCGAGCCGTACCAGCTGCGCGTCCGCTACCGCGACGGCCACGAGCTCACCAAGTACGATGCCTACTACTTCGCGCCGCAGCTGTCGGACTTCGACCTCTACCTGTTCGGCGAGGGCAACCACCACAGCATCTACTACAAGCTCGGCGCGCACCCGACGGTGCTCGACGGGCTGGCCGGCACGCGTTTCGCGGTATGGGCGCCGAACGCCGAGCGCGTGAGCGTCGTCGGGCCGTTCAACCTGTGGGACGGCCGCCGCCATGCGATGCAGGTGCGCGGCAGCTCTGGCATCTGGGAGCTGTTCGTCCCGGGCGTGGGTCCCGGCACGGCGTACAAGTACGAGATCCGCGCGCGCGACGGTCGCACGCTGCTCAAGGCGGACCCCTACGGGTTCGCGATGGAACTGCGCCCGGCGAACTGCTCGCTGGTCGCGTCGCTCGACGGCTACCAATGGGGCGACGCGCAGTGGATGCAGGGGCGGGCGCAAGGCGACCCGGTCAGGAAGCCGATCAACATCTACGAAATCCATCCGGGCTCTTGGCGGCGGGACTACGGCCGCACGCCTCAGTTCCTGAACTGGCGCGAGCTGGCCGACGAGTTGATCCCGTACCTGCTCGACATGGGTTATACCCACGTCGAGCTGATGGGCGTGGCCGAGCACCCGCTCGACGGGTCGTGGGGCTACCAGGTCGTGGGCTACTACGCTCCGTCCGCGCGCTTCGGCTCGCCGCGGGACCTCATGCATTTCGTCGATCGCTGCCACCAGGCCGGCATCGGCGTGATCATCGACTGGGTGCCCGCGCACTTCCCGCGTGACGACCACGGCCTCGCGGAATTCGACGGCACGGCGCTCTATGAGCATGCCGATCCGCGCCTCGGCGAGCACACCGACTGGGGCACCAAGATCTTCAACTACGGCCGCCACGAGGTGCGCAACTTCCTGGTTGCGAACGCGCTGTACTGGCTCGACCGGTACCACGTCGACGGCCTGCGCGTGGATGCGGTCGCGTCGATGCTCTATCTCGACTACAGCCGCAAGCCCGGCGAGTGGGTGCCGAACCGTTACGGCGGCCGCGAGAACCTCGACGCGATCGACTTCCTGCGCCAGCTCAACACCGCCGTCGGGCGTTACCACCCGGGCGCGCTCACCTTCGCCGAGGAATCGACCGCGTTCCCGGGCGTGACGCGGCCCGCGCACCTCGGCGGGCTCGGGTTCCACTTCAAGTGGAACATGGGGTGGATGAACGACACGCTGCGCTACGCTGCGCACGACCCGGTGCATCGCCGCTACCACCACCACCTGATCACGTTCTCGTTCATGTACGCGTGGTCGGAGCACTTCGTCCTGCCGATCTCCCACGACGAAGTGGTGCACGGCAAGGGTTCGCTGCTCGACAAGATGCCGGGCGACGAGTGGCAGAAGCTGGCCAACTACCGCTGGTTCCGCGCGTACATGAGCGCGCACCCTGGCAAGAAGCTGCTGTTCATGGGCAGCGAGTTCGGGCAGTGGCGGGAGTGGCGCGACGAGCACTCGCTCGACTGGCACCTGCTCGAGGACGGCAAGCATCGCGGCCTGCAGGCGCTCAATCGCGACCTGAACCGCATGTACGCCGACCTGCGCGCCTTGCACGCGAGCGACTCCGATCCGTCGGGCTTCGCCTGGATAGACCTGCACAACGCCGACCAGAGCGTGTGGGCGTTCCTGCGCCGTGACCCGGCCGACCCGGACAGCGCGCCGGTGATCTGCGTGTTCAACGCCACGCCGGTGCCGCGCGACGACTACTGGCTCGGTGTGCCGGCCCCGGGCGAGTACCGCAAGATCCTCGACACGGACGCCATCCACTACGGCGGCTCGGGTTATGCGGCGTATGAGCGCGTCGCCACCGACGCGCACCAGGTTCACGGCTATCCGTACCGGCTGCGCTTCGCGCTGCCGCCGCTCGCCGCGTTGTTCTTCCGCGTCGCGTGCTGAGGCCCGCGTCCCCATTCTGGCGGCGCGTCGGAGTTTCGGGCCCTGCATTCGATTGCATCGCCGACGACGGCGGTTGGAACGCGCGCGCTGCGAATCGCGGCTTACGCGCCGGGTGTGGTCTGTGTCATCTTTGAAAGAATGAGCCACGTCGCGGATACCCTGGACACCGAAGCGGGCCCCTACCTCGAATCGGGTTCGCCGCAGCCGCTCGGCGCCAACCTCACGCCGCGCGGCGTGAACTTCGCGGTCTTCTCCGCGCATGCCCGCCGGGTCGAACTGTGCCTGTTCGACGCGGAGGGCCGTGAGACGGCGCGCATCGACTTGCCGTCGCGCACCGGCGACCTGTGGCACGGACTGCTGCCGGCGAAGTTCGGCGGCGCGGGCACGCTCTACGGCTATCGCGTCCACGGTCCGTACCAGCCCGGTGAAGGCCATCGTTTCAACCCAGCCAAGCTGCTCGTCGACCCGTGCGCGATGGCGCTCGAAGGCGGCGTCGTCTGGGATCCGGCGCTGTGCGGCGCCGAGCCCGGCAACGACTGGATGCCCGACGAGCGCGACACCGCGCCGTTCGTGCCGAAGTGCCGCGTGGTGGACCCGGCCTTCGACTGGGGCGGCGTGCGCGCGCCGAACGTGCCGTGGCGTGACACGATCCTCTACGAGTTGCACGTCAAGGGCTTCACGCAGCGGCATCCCGGCGTGCCCGACCACCTGCGCGGCAAGTACCTCGGCCTCGCGCATCCCGCGGTGATCGATCACCTGTGCAAGCTCGGCGTCACCACGGTCGAGCTGATGCCCGTGCAGGCGTTCGTCGACGAAGAGTTCCTCGTGCGCAGGCGTCTCGTGAACTACTGGGGATACAACCCGCTCGCGTGGTTCGCCCCGGACGCGCGTTATGCCGTGGTCGATCCGGTGGTCGAGTTCAAGACGATGGTGCGGGCGCTGCACGATGCCGGGCTCGAAGTCGTGCTCGACGTCGTGTTCAACCACACGGCGGAAGGCAACGAAGGCGGGCCGATGCTCAGCCTGCGCGGCTTCGACAACCTGACCTACTATCGGCTTTCGCACCAGAATCGCGCGCACTACAAGAACCTCACCGGTTGCGGCAACACCGTGAGCTTCGACGACTCGGCCGTGCGCGGGCTCGTGCTCGACTGCCTGCGCTACTGGTCGGAGGAGCTGCGCATCGACGGGTTCCGCTTCGACCTGGCGACGGTGCTCGGCCGCGACCCGAGCGGGTTCAATTGCAACTCGCCCTTCTTCTCCGCGCTGCGGTCCGACCCGACCCTCGCCTACGTCAAGCTGATCGCCGAACCGTGGGACGTGGGGCCCGGCGGCTACCAGCTCGGCCACTTCCCGGCCGGCTGGTCGGAATGGAACGATCGCTACCGCGACACGATGCGTGCCTTCTGGCGCGGCGATCGCGGGCTCGTGGGCGCGTTCGCCGAGCGCTTCGCCGGCTCGAGCGACCTGTTCCGGCAGCACGCGCGCAAGCCGACGGCGAGCGTCAACTTCGTCACCTCGCACGACGGATTCACGCTGCACGACCTCGTCTCGTACGACGACCGCCACAACGAGGCGAACCTCGAGAACGGCGCCGACGGCCACACGCACAACCTGAGCTGGAACTGTGGAGTCGAGGGGCCGACCGACGATCCCGCGGTGAACGCGCTGCGCGCGCGCCAGGTGCGCAATTTCCTCGCCACCCTGTTCCTGTCGCAGGGCGTGCCGATGCTGCTCGCCGGCGACGAGATCGGCCATTCCCAATCGGGCAACAACAACGCCTACTGCCAGGACAACGGGATCGCCTGGGTCGACTGGAGCCGGCTCGATCGCAACGCCGACCTGCTGCGCTTCGTGCGTCGCCTCATCGACCTGCGCCGCTCGCGCCTGTGGCTGCGGCGGGACACGTTCCTCAAGGGCACGCTGCGCGGCGCGCATGCCAAGGACGTCGCTTGGCTGCATCCGACCGGGCGTGAGATGACCGAGGCCGACTGGAACGACTCGTCGCTGCGCGCCATCGCGGTGCACATGGACGGCGCACCGTCGCGCGCGTCTGACGGCGGCGACCTGCTCGTCGTCTGCAACGCCGACCACGCGCACGTCGAACTCACGTTGCCCGCCCCGCCACCCGGTTCCGCGTGGCGGGTGCTGTTCGACACCAGCGGCGGCACCGCGGATGACGATCCCGCACGCCACGCCGGCGGCCACGTGCTGCGCGTCGAGCGGCAGAGCACGGTGCTGCTCGAATCGGTCCCGTCATAGGAATGGCTTCCATGCTCTACTCGCTGCTCGACCAGCTCTCGCGCCAGTGCGGCATCGGCGACGCGTACCACAACTGGCGCGGCGAACTGATGTGGGTGAGCCGGGAGACCAAGGCGGCGATCCTCGACGCCATGGGCTGTCCGACGGACGATGCCGCAGCGATCGAGAACCTGCTGCACGAACTCGATCTCGCGCGCTGGCGCACGCTGTTGCCGCCCGTGGCCGTCCTGCATCCGGGGCGCCACGCCGTGACCGTGGCGGTGGCGGCCGAAGAGCTGAATCGTCCGCTCGACTGGCACGTCCGGCTGGAGGGCAGCGGCGAATGGCGGGGACGCGCGCGGGCCGGCGACCTCGAGGAACTGGAGCGCCGGGAACTCGACGGCCGCTGGCAGACGCGTCGCGTGTTGCCGCTGCCGGAGGGCTTGCCGCACGGCTATCACTCGTTGCGCGTCTGCGTCGAGCGCGGCGCCTGCGCCGACAGTGCATTGATCGTGGCGCCGCGCGGCTGCTTCGAGCCGCAGCTGCTGCGTGACGGCCGGCGGTTGTGGGGCGTGGCGATCCAGTTGTACACGCTGCGCTCGAACGGCAACTGGGGCATCGGGGACTTCGCCGACCTCGAGGCGGTGGTGCGCGGTTGCGCGCCGTACGGCGCCGCCTATGTCGGCCTGAACCCGCTGCACGCGCTGTTCCCGTCCAACCCGTGGCACTTCAGCCCGTACAGCCCGTCGTCGCGCCATTTCCTCAACGTGCTGTACATCGCCGTCGAGCGCTTGCCCGAGTTCGCCGAATGCGCCGAGGCGCGCCGGCACGTCGCTGCGCCGGAATTCCAGGCGGAACTCGAGCGATTGCGTACGACGCCGAACATCGACTATCCCGGCGTCGCGAACGCGAAGCTGCCGGTGCTCGAGCGGCTGTTCGCGCACTTCCGCCGGGAGCACCTTGCGCGCCGCTCGACGCGGGCAGCGGCCTTTCGCGCCTACGTCGCGGAACGCGGCGAGTCGCTGCGCCGGCATGCGCTGTACGACGCGATCGATGCGCACCTGCGCGCGCAGCACGGCGACGGTTGCTGGGGCTGGCCGGTCTGGCCCGAGTCGCTGCGCGATCCGGCCGGTGCGGGCGTGCGCGAGTTCGAGTCGGCGCACCGCGAACGCGCCGAGTACTACGCCTGGCTGCAGTGGTTGGCGGATGAGCAGCTCGGCGGCGTGCAACGCGTCGCCCGAGAGCTCGGCATGCCGATCGGCCTCTACGGCGACTATGCGGTCGGCGTGAACCCGAGCGGCTCGGAGACCTGGTCCGACCAGGCGCTGTACCGCAAGGGCGCAGGTGTCGGGGCACCGCCCGACGCGCTGGCGCTCAAGGGACAGGACTGGGGCATTCCGCCGCAGGACCCGAACGTGTTGACCGGAGAGCAGTACCAGCCTTTCCGCGACCTGATCGCGGCGAACATGCGGCACTTCGGGGCGCTGCGCCTCGACCACGTCATGGCGTTGTTCCGCCAGTGGTGGGTGCCGGTCGGCCTCGGTGCGACCGATGGCGGTTACGTGCACTACCCGCTCGACGACCTGATGGCGGTGCTCGCGCTGGAAAGCGAGCGCCACTCGTGCCTCGTGGTGGGCGAAGACCTGGGCACGGTGCCACCCGAGATGTCGCACGCGATGGCCGAGCGATCGGTGTACTCGTATCGCGTGCTGCTGTTCGAGAAGCACGCCGACGGGCGCTTCAAGCGCCCGGCCGAGTACCCGCGGCGCGCCATCGCCACCGTCACCACCCACGACCTGCCTACGCTCAAGGGCTACTGGTCGGCGAACGACATCGAGCTGCGGCAGCGCCTCGCGCTGTATCCCAGCGAAGAGGTTCGAGGCATGGTCGCGGAGGAGCGTGTGCGCGACCGCCGCGCGCTGCTCGTCGCCCTCGAAGAGGCCGGGCTGAAGCCTACTGGGTGCGACGACTCCGTGGAGTCCCATGGCGCCGCGCTCTCGCTCGCCGTTCATGAGTTCCTCGCGCGCAGCGCTGCGGCGCTGGTCGTGCTGCAGGCGGAGGACCTGGTCGGCATGGCTGACCCGGTGAACGTGCCCGGCACAAATGACGAGCACGCGAACTGGCAGCGCAAGATGAGCCGCGACGTCGCGACGATCTTCGCCGATGCCGACGTTCGCAGCCTGCTCCGCGTCGTGGCGACTGCCCGGGCCGGCTGAAAGCCTCGATTGCGCCTGCGGTTGTCGCGTTTCGGCAACGACCAAGCAAATATTTGCAATGCATACGTTTTCAGTGCATTGCCCCCATTTTGAACCTTCACTACGATTTGTCGTTGGTGTGTCACAACACTTTCACAAACCAGGGATCCAACCGTGACCAAGCAATCTCATGCCGGCGCCCTCGCTGCCGGTGAACGTTCGACGTCGCATCCGTACCCGCTCCGTCGCACCGCGCTCTCGCTCGCGATTGCCGTTGCGCTCGGCGTGCCGGCCGTGGGCCTCGCGCAGGACGCCGCGCCCGAGGCTGAACTGGAGGAAATCGTCGTCACCGGCATCCGCGCCGGCATCGAGAGCGCGATCGCGCTGAAGGCCGACTCGGGCAGCATCGTCGAGGCGATCTCCGCCGAAGACATCGGCAAGCTGCCGGACACGTCGATCGCCGAGTCGATCGCGCGCCTGCCCGGCATCACCTCGCAGCGCGCCGAAGGCCGCGCCTCCGCGATCAGCCTGCGTGGCACGGACCCGGGCTTCACCACCGCGCTGATGAACGGCCGCGAGCAGGTGAGCACGGGCGACAACCGCAGCGTCGAGTTCGACCAGTACCCGTCCGAGCTGATCAACCAGGTGGTCGTCTACAAGACGCCCGACTCGCAGCTCGTCGGCCAGGGCCTCGCCGGCACGATCGACCTGCGCACCATCCGACCGCTCGATTACGGCACGCAGGCCATCGTGCTCAACCTGCGCGGCGAGATGAACTCGAACGACAACCTGGGCGCGGATTCGGACGACACGGGCTGGCGCGCCAGCTTCTCGTACGTCGACCAGTTCATGGACGGCAAGCTGGGCCTCGCGTTCGGCTATGCCCACCTCGACAGCCCGTTGGCGACGCGCGGCTTCGGCACGTACGAGCCGTGGAATGCCGCCGGTAGTAGCGGTGGTGCAGCCAGCTGCGGCGGCGGCTCGCCCGCCAACTGCGTGAATAATCCGGGTATCGCGGCAGGCAACTACGTCACGAACGGCATGAAGGTCCGCGCGGACATGGGTTCCACCGAGCGCGACGGCCTCATGGCAGCCGTGCAGTTCGAGCCGAACGACATGTACACCGGCGTCATCGATCTTTACTACTCGACGATGGACCAGACCAACAACGCGCGCAGCCTCGAGGTCAACCTCGGTGGCTACCCGGCGCCCTGCTGCGACGGCACGTTCCCGGACGGCACGGTGTTCGGCTATTCGAACACGACCGTCAAGAGCGACACGATCGTCGCCGGCACGCTGAACAACGTCATGCCGCTGGTGCGCAACTTCCTGTTCACCACGGAGGACGAGATCCTGGCGACCGGCTGGCGCAACGAGTTCACGCTCACCGACGAGTGGTCGCTCGTCGCAGACATCAGCTACTCCAAGGCCACGCGCGACCAGCTGCAGCCGGAAATCAACGCCCAGTACGCGTTGCTTCCCGAGAACGGAACCGCCCCGCGCAATCAGTACGACACGGGCACGTTCCGGTTGCGCGGCACCGGCGACATGCCTTCGCTGTCGTTCCTGCGCGACTACACGGATGCGACGCAGGTGCTGGTCGGGCCGACGATCTACGAATCCGGCTACACCAAGAAGCCGCACACCGAGGACGACCTGACCTCGTTCCGGCTCGATGCCATCCGACGGGCCGACCTGTGGTGGTTCGACGAGGTGTCTTTCGGTGCCAACTACGCCGACCGCTCCAAGGAGAAGGAATCTCCGGAAACGGCCCTGAGCACTGGCAATGTCGCTTACCAGATCGATCCGAGATACTTGCTGAGCCCCACCAACCTGAACTACGCGGACGCCGGCAGAGCGATGGCGATCAACGTCAATGGCGTGCTGCGCGAGTACTTCGACCCCATCGTGTACAACAGACCGGTCGTCGGTACCGACCAGGCGGCCAACATTGTCGGCAAGTTCTGGACGGTCGACGAAAAGGTGACCACCGCCTACCTGCGTGGCGACCTGAGCCACGACATCTCGGACTCCGTCCGGTTGCGAGGGAACGTCGGCGTGCAGGTGATCTACACGGACCAGAGCTCGAGTTCGTTCCGCGTGAACACGGGCGCCGGCAACATCATCTACGCCATCGAGGACGGCAAGACCTACACCGACGTGCTGCCGCAGCTGAACTTCGCGTTCGAGCTGCCGAGCGACCAGGCGGTGCGCGTGGGCATCTCGAGGCAGATGGCCCGGGCCCGAATGGACCAGCTGAAGGCGACCGAAGAGAGCGGCTTCAACTTCGCGACCGGCGAGCCCGGCGGGAGCGGCGGCAATGCGCGGCTCGATCCCTGGCGCGCCAATGCACTCGACGTCTCCTACGAGAAGTTCTTTGCCGATCGCAAGGGCTACGTGTCGGCGGCGACCTTCTACAAGGACCTGCGCAGCTACATCTACACGCAGACGACCGACGGCTACGACTTCTCTGACCTGTGTGCGACCACGCCGGACAGCGCGTTCCCGCCCGGGGTCGTGAAGCAGTGCACGGGCCGCTTCAGTCGCCCCGTCAACAACGAGGGCGGCTACCTGTTCGGCCTCGAGTTCGCGCTGTCCGTGCCGTTCGACATGTTCAGCGATGCGCTCGACGGCTTCGGTGCGATCGTGAGCTACGCGTACACCGACAGCGACATCGAGATCGAGGGCTCGGTCAGCTCGGTTGCCAACGAGAACATCCCGCTGCCGGGCCTGTCCGAGGACGTGTGGAACGCGACGCTGTACTATGAAAAGTACGGCTTCGGTGCCCGCATCGCGACGCGTTACCGCTCCGAGTACATCGGCGAGGTCTCCAACTTCGCCAACGAGCGCGCGCTGCGTTTCGTCGATTCCGACATGATCACGGACGCGCAGGTCAGCTACCTGTTCAGCGAAGGCATGCTCGACGGCCTGCAGTTGCTGTTCCAGATCAACAACCTGACGAACGAGCCGTACGTCGCCTACTCGGAAGACAATCAGCGGCTCCTCGACTACCAGGAGTACGGCACGCAGTACCTGTTGGGCGTGAACTACAGGTTCTGATCCTGCCGACGCAGGGCGCCGTGCCGGCGTGACACCGGCACGGCATTCGCGCAATCAAGCCCCCGCCGGTCCGCCGGCGGGGGCTTCTTCTTGTGCACATGCACTCGATCGAGGTGGCCCGTGGTGGGCGTTCGGGCACGGATGCGGGCATGCGTCGATGACGGAGTTGGGTTGTTGCCCGACGTCCACGTGTCTGTGCCCTTGGGCCGACAATAATGTCCGCACAATCGCCGTGCCCCTTCGGCGACACCGAGGCTGGAAACAAGGCTTGCCACTGCCAGAAGTACGAATGGTGGCTGTCGTGGATGCATCGAATACTGATTTCGGTCGATGCGTCCACGACCAGCGACAGGTGCCGGGGGGCGTTACGCCTGAGCCTGAGGTTGCTTCCGCCGTGGCGTCGTCATTGACATGCGAAGGAGGGCAGGATGAAACAGAGGACGATTTCTGCCGTTGTCTGGATGCTGATCGGCATGGCTCTGATGGGTGCCATCGTCTGGTTCGCCATGCCCTCGATGATGCTGATAAGGCGTCCCAGTCCGCGCGGTTATGACGAGACCATTGCGCTGCTGAACCAGTCGCTTGCGTCAAAGGAAGACTGGCGAGTTCTCGCCGTGAATGATTATCAGAAGGCGACCGCTGCTTTCGGCACAATCGAACGCACTGGAAGCATTAGCGTCTGCAACCCGCGGTACGCCGCGCGCATCCTGGCCGACGACGCGGATCGCGGCGTGACCGCGTTCATGCCACTGGCGATCGGCGTCTACGAGGACGAGAGTGGGCGCGTGTACGTGACCAGACTCAACGTGGGACTGCTCGGCATGATGTTCGGCGGTACGATCTCCGACGTCATGGCCATGGCGGGGACGGACCTCGCAGAGGTGGTTTCCTCAGTAGCGCCGGACTGAGACCGGCTGGCAGGCAGCCGATACTAGAACGGCGCCGTGTTCAATCCCTCGGCGACTGGATCGACAGCTCGAGGGCAACGAGCGATTCGGACAGCTCGCGAACGAACACGAACATCGCCACGACGACGCAGGTCAATGCCGCCACGAACAGCAGCGTGCAGACGAGCGTGACGTTCCAGCCGAGCATCAGGCCCAGGAACAGCAGGGTCATGACCACGCCGACCAGTGCCACGGCGCTCGCGCTCAGCGTCAGCGAGAGCCTGATGAGGCGCGCGCGGTGCCGCAGCACGGAGAGCTGATGATCGAGCCCGCCGCGCTCGCCCTGGGGCGCTGCGTGCAGCTCCGCTGCGACCAGCCGTGTGCGATCCACGATGCGCCCGAGGCGCGCGCTCAAGGTGAGCAGCAGCAGTCCGACGCCCGAGATCAGCACGACGGGTGCGATCGAGGCCTGGATCACGGCCAGCAGGTTGACGGGGTTCATGCCGAGGTTGTCCATCGCGCGCTCGTGAATCGGTCAGTGGGGGGTTGAAGGACGGGCGCCGCCGGCAGTCTCCCGCAGGCCGGGTTCGTCGCCGGAGACGCTGCGCCACGCGAGTGCCGCCAGCGCAAGGCTCACGGCCCCGATCAGGAAGATCACGCCCTTGTCGGTCGCGCGCCCGACGAACGCGCCGACACCGAGGCTCACCACGAGCTGTGGCAGGACGATCGACAGGTTGAACACGCCCATGTACAGGCCGATGCGCGACGGATCGACCCGCTGCGACATGATCGAGAACGGCAGGCTCACGATCGCCGCCCAGCCGATGCCCATGAGCGCCATGAGCAGGTAAAGCGACAAGGGGGAGAGCGCGAACAAATACACCCCGGCGAAGCCTGCCGCCATGATGGCCAGGCAGGCCGAATGGATCTTCACGACGTCGAAGTTGCGGGCCAGCGGCAGCAGTACCAGCGCCGGCAGCGCCGCCGCCACAGCATTCAATGCCAGGAAACTGGTCGAGAGCATGCGGCCGGAGGCGTCCGCGCCCAGCGCGGGGAAGCGCTGCTGCACGAACGCGATCATGTAGACGAACATGGTCTGCACGCCGATCCAGCTGAGCGAGTTGGCAGCGAGCACCTTGCGGAAGTCGACGAGATCCTGCCGGGCGAACTGCGCGCCACGGGTGCGCGCAGTCAGCGTCTGCCAGAACAGGACGGCCGCGAAGGCGATGCACGCGGCCTCGAGCCACAAGCCCGGTGGCTGCCCTCCGACGAGCTTGAGCCCCATGGCGACGACGTCGTACAGCAGGAACGCCCACAGCGGCCGGATCAGGTGCAGCAGGTTTGCGAGGCTCGGGCGGTCGTCATGCGCTCCGTCGCCCCCGGCTGCACCCGTCAGCACGCGCGGCTCCTCGATGAGGAGCGCCGGCAGCATCGAGAACACCAGCACCAGCCCGGCGGCGAAATAGATCAGCACGAAGTTGCCGAAGACGGCGCCGATCGCATAGGCGAGCACGCCGAACGTGCCCGACACGGTCTGCATCCACGTATAGCCGCGCGTGCGAGCGATGCCCTCGGGCGTCACGTCGGTGATGATCGAGCGGGTCGGGTTGAAGCTGATGTTGATCGACAGGTCGAGCGCCAGCGCGACGGCGATCGCCACGCCGAGCAGGGCGTCCGGCCCGAGCGGCGCCGAGAGGACGCCGATGTATGGCAGCGCGAGGATCATGAGCGCGGCGAGGATCCCGCCGACGATGATGAACGGGCGGCGCCGCCCGCCCCAGAACCAGACCCGGTCGCTGATCACGCCGACCAGCAACTGGCCGATGATTCCAGCGAGCGGCCCGGCGGCCCACACCAGTCCGATCTCGTGGATGTCGAGGCCGTACTTCGTCGACAGGATCCAGCTCAGCACCGAGATCTGCACCGACAGGGCAAACCCCATGGCGGTGGCGGGCAGCGTCAGCAGGACCAGGAATGGCGTCGTCAGCTTGCGCTGCATGGCCAGCATCGTTGTTCTCCGTGCGGCCCGGTCGCCGGGCCGGGCGGCAGCATTTCCTGCGGCGCTGGCGGTGTCAATCAGCTAATCCACGCTAGCGCGCCGACCGGATGACTTTCACACCGTGCATCTGGTGCAATCGCGTCGTGAACATACCCAGTGCCATGCGGCGATTACCGCTCGGGTCCATCGTGCCGCGCGGCTGGATGCGCGCACAGATGCGGCGTGACCTGGCAACTGGCTTTGCCGGATGCCTGGACGCACTGAGCCCACACGTGGCTCGTGACCTGTTCCGCGAGCGCCTCGACGATGCCACGGGCCATGCAGGCTGGTGGGACGCGGAGTCGCGCGGCAACTGGCTTTGGGGCTACACGATGCTCGGGCACCTGTCCGGGTCAGAAGACCACCGCACGCGCGCCGACACGCTGGTCCGCGAGCTGCGTGCAACGCAGGATGCGGACGGCTACGTGGGCATCCACTCCGCCACGGCGCGATACCCGTCGGGCGACGCCGAGAACGGCGAGCTCTGGGCTCAGTCGCGGGCGATCCTGGTCCTCCTGGCGCACTACGAACTCGCGGGCGAGGCCGCGAGCCTGGAGTCGGCGCGGCAGGCGGCGGATCTCACCCTGACGAAATATGGTCCGGGGCGTTCGCACTTCGGTCACCGCAGCACCCTGTCCGACCGAACGGGGCAGACCCACGGACTGTGCTTCACCGATGCGCTCGAGACGCTTTACGAGGCGACCGGCGACCATCGTTACAGGAACTTCGCACGCTGGATGCTGAATGACTTCGACGCCTGGCCGGTGCCCTTCCCGAACGACGACCTGGCCGCCGCGAATCTCGCGGATCCTGAGCGGCCGCTGCGGGGCCACGCAGTCCACTCGGTCGAGCACCTGCGCGCGTTAGCCTTCGGCGGCCTGCCGGACGCGTCACGACTGCATTCGGCCCTGCGCAAGTTGCGCCTGAGCGCGACGACGAGCGGTGCAGTGATCGGTGACGAGAGCCTGCACGGTCTGCCTGGACCCGGCGCAGGCTATGAATATTGCACGCTCACCGAACTCACCTTCAGCCTGGCTCGGCTGGCGCAGCACCTGTCGGCCCCGGGGCTCGCCGACTGGCTGGAACGCCTGGTGTTCAATGCTGCGCAAGGGTCACGCACGGCGGATGGGCGGGCACTGGCCTACCTTTGCAGCGACACGCGGCTCGATGCACTGGCGAGCCGGCCCGACAGCTACTCGTTGCTGTCGGGACGGCACGGGCGGTTCAAGCTGTCGCCGACGCACGACGACGTTGCGTGCTGCTGCAACCCGAACGCGACGCGCCTCCTGCCGCACTACGTCGCGGCCATGTGGATGCAGTGCTCGGATGGGCCGGCCCTGGCGGCGCTGGCTTACGGGCCGAGCGAGCTGCACATCGTCGTCGACGGCCAGCCGGTGGCCATCCTGCAGGACACGGCATACCCGTTCGAAGACGAGATTCGCTTCACGGTCACCGTTGCGGCCCCGTTGCGCATGCGCGTGCAGCTGCGGCGGCCGGGGTGGGCGGCGGCAGCTCGTGTCGAAGGAGCGACGTATCGCGAGGAAGACGGCTGGATCTCCATCGACGGGACCTGGCGGGGTTCGACATCGTTCGTGCTGCGCCTCGATCTGCCGGTGGTCGCCGAGCGCTATCCCGGCGGCGAGGTGGCCGTGCTGCGCGGCCCACTGCAGTTCGTGCAGCCCGTGCCGCACCGGTCGCGGCTCTTGCGGGCACACTCGTGCGAGCCATGGTGCGACCAGGAATTACTGCCGGCCGCACCCGAGGACGCAGCGGCGAGATTGCCGGTTCTCGAGTGCTCGCGACCCGACCTGGATTTGACGGTCACGCGCGACCCCGGCGGCGATCCCGACGATCCGTGGAGCGATCCTCCGTTGAGCCTGGTCGGCGGCGGCTTCGTGCTCGTGCCGATGGGTGCGGCGCCGCTGCGCCGCGCAGCCTTCATTTCCCGATGAGGAACTGGAGCGGCTGGTCGACCCGCAGCCGCCACGCCTTCTCGGAGTGCTCGGCACCTTGGAACTTTTTCGTGATCCAGTTCTGCCCTTCGACGTAGCCGGCCTTGCGCAGGATCTCGTCGGCGCGCCGCTGGTAGGGCTCGTAGCTCGCGTCGAGCGTCGCCGTGCCGAAGTCGAACCAGTACCGGTGGGTCGCCGGGTCGGGCAGGTGCGCCGCGAAATCGTCGAGCGCGCTGCCGTCGCCGGCAGGCCAGTGGGTTGAGACGCAGCCCGCACCGCCGAACACCTCCGGGTACTTGCTCATCGCGTACTGCGAAATGAGTCCGCCCATGCTCGAACCCATGACGGTGGTGTTCGCTCGGTCCGCCAGCGTGCGGTAGTTTGCGTCGATGAACGGCTTGAGCTCGGTCACCAGAAAAGCGAGATAGCGGTCGGAGATGATGTCGGATGCCCGGGCGTCGGGGCCCGGCATCTTGATCTTCTTCACGCCGGCCACCGCGCGCTGCGGCATGTATTCCTGCAGCCGCTTCGGGGTGTTCCAGACACCCACGACGACCGCCTCGCGCACTTCGCCCTGCGCGACGAGCCGCGTCATCGCCTCGTCCACCGCCCAGTCGACGCCGCCGTACGACGTGGCCGGGTCGAACAGGTTCTGGCCGTCGTGCATGTAGAGCACGGGGTAGCGCGCGAGCGGGTCCTTGCCGTACGAGGGCGGCAGCCAGACGTCCACGTTGCGCGGCGCGAGGTGCGCGGAGGGCATCGACGCGTAGCGGACCACGGTGCCGGTGACGCCGGGCCCGGTCACGGGGGCGGGCGCGGGCATGCCGGTGCCGGCGGCGATTGCGGCATCCATGGCGAGCGTCGCCAGCAGGGCGATCCGTGTCGGTGCATGCATGGTCAGCCTCGGTCGACTTCCAGGATCGTGACGCTGCGGGCCGGCACGGCCACGCCCTGCGCGAGGTCGTGCATCTGCCGCGTGACGACGTCGACGGCCCGGGTCGCGTCGCCGAGCACCTCGCGGAAACGCTGCGTATCCACGGTGCGCGTGTCGTCGTTGTTGTTCATGACCACCATGACGGTCTGCGCCGCGTTGTGCCTGAAGTACACGTACACGCCGTCGAACGGCACGTAGTGGGTCAGTTCGCCGTCATGCAGCGCCGGTGCCGTCCGCCGCCACTGCAGCAGGCGGCGCGTGTAGTCCTGCATCCCGCGCTGCGCCTCGCTCAGCCCCTGTCCGGTGAAGGCGTTGCGCGCGTCGCCGGGCCAGCCGCCCGGGAAGTCGCTGCGGATCACGCCGTCGTTCTTCGGCTCGGGGCTCGCCATCAGGATCTCGGTGCCGTAGAAGATCTGCGGGATGCCGCGGGTGGTGAGGAAGAACGCGATCGCCATGCGCTGCAGGTCGGCGCGCTCGTCGAGCACCGTGAACAGGCGGCTGACGTCGTGGTTGTCGGGGAACACCACGAGGTTGGAGGGATCCGGGTACAGCGTGTCGGCGGCGAGCACGCGGTAGATGCGCCGCATGCCGGTGCCCCAGTCGTCCTTCTCCTTGAGCCCCTGCAGCACGGCCTCGTGCAGCGGGAAGTCGAACAGGCTCGGCAGGTAGGAGACGTTGCCGTCGGGCGGGTTGCGGCCCCGCTGCCAGTACGAGACGGTCACCGGGCTGCCGCTCCATTCCTCGCCGACCACGTTGAGGTTCGGGTATTCCTCCATCACGCGCCGCGACCACTCGGTGAGGAACCCGCGGTCGGAGTACGGGTACGTGTCGATGCGCAGGCCCGAGAGACCGGCATACTCGATCCACCACAGCGTGTTCTGGATCAGGTAGGTGGCGAGGTATGGATTGCGCTGGTTCATGTCGGGCATCGTCTCGACGAACCAGCCGTCCGTGAAGTCGACGCGGTCCACCTCGGCGGCGTGCGGGTCCTGCACGGCCTCGCGGACGTGGTGCGTCGACACGAATTTGCCGCCCATGTTGAACCAGTCCGGCGTGGGCAGATCCTTCATCCACCAGTGCTCGGACCCGCAGTGGTTCAACACGACGTCCTTGATGAGGCCGATGCCGCGCTTGCGGGCTTCGGCGGACAGTTGCCGGTAGCTCTCGTTGGTGCCCAGGCGCGGGTCGACCTTGTAGAAGTCGGTGATGGCGTAGCCGTGGTAGGTGATGGAGGACTGGGCGTTCTCGAGCACTGGGTTGAGCCAGAGCTGCGTGAAGCCCATGCCCGCGATGTAGTCGAGGTGGTTGACGATGCCTTGCAGGTCGCCGCCGTGGCGGCCGAACGGCTCGCTGCGATCGAGGCCGTCGCGCAGGCCTTTCATCGTGTCGTTCGACCCGTCGCCGTTCGCGAAGCGGTCGGGCATGACGAGGTAGATGGCGTCCCCGGGACCGAATCCCTTGCGTTCGGCCGAGCCAGGCTCGCGCGCCGCGAGCGGGTAGTCGCGGGTCGCGACGGTTCGTCCCTTGCGTCGGAAATCGATGCGCACGGTGCCGGGGCGCGTGTCCGACGCGACCCTCAGGTTCACGAAGAGGTAGTTGGGGTTCGCGACCCGCTCGACGCTCGTGATGGCAACGCCGGCGTAATCGATCGCCGGCTCGAGTTCGGCCACCTTCGGTCCGTGGACGAGCAGCTGTACCCGCGGATCCTTCATGCCGACCCACCACGACGCGGGCTCGACACGCTCGATGCGCTCGGCAGCCGGGGCCTGCAGTGCAAAGAGGCCGAAGAGCACGGTGGCCAGCCACTTCTTGAACATGTCGATCTCCTCCGATCAGCGCGGCAGTGAACCATCCGCGGGGCCGCGGCGACAAGGCTCTGAATACGTTTGCAGGTCGCCATTCACTTTGCGTCCACTTCCTGTCGCGTTGCTAGACTCCGGCTGCTCGGACACCCGGAGATCCCCCATGGGCCTCGCACCACGCTGCGCCGGTCTGCTGCTCACGATGCTGTCGGCTGCGGCTGCGGCTGCGACAGCGCAGGGCGCCGTCGTGCGGTCGCCGGACGGACGCATCGCAGTCGTGGTGGACGTAGGCGAGCGCGGTGTGCCGCAGTACTCCGTGAGTCACCGGGGTGTCGAGATCATGCCGCCGGGCGCGCTCGGCCTCCGCTTCCGCGCGCAGCCGGCGTTCGACCGCGGTTTCCGCGTGGCCGGCAGCTCTGGTTCGAGCCACGATTCGTCCTGGGAGCAGCCCTGGGGCGAACGGCGGCTGGTGAGTGACCGTCACAATGAGCTCGTCGTGCAGTTCGCTTCTGCCGAAGGCCCGCCACGCCGCTTCGACGTTCGGGTGCGGGTATTCGACGACGGCTTCGGCTTTCGCTACGAGGTGCCGGCGCAGCCCGGCTACGACGCCATCGACATCACCGAGGAACTCACCGAGTTCTGCCTCGAGGATGACCCAAAGGCGACAGCTTGGTGGATCCCGGGCCGGCGCTGGAACCGCTACGAGTATCTCTACGACACGACGGGCCTCGACGCGATCGAGATGGCACACACGCCGATGACCGTGCGTCTCGCCTCGGGCGTGCACCTGAGCTTCCATGAAGCGGCGCTCGTGGACTACGCCGCCTACGTGCTCGATCACCGGCGGCCCGGCATCTTCCGTACCAGCCTCACGCCTTGGTCCGACGGCATCCGCGTGAAGACCCGCGCGCCGTTCAAGACGCCATGGCGCACCGTGCAGGTGGCGCCGAACGCCGCTTCGCTCATCGATTCGACCCTGATCCTGAACCTGAACGAGCCCAACGTGCTGGGCGACGTGTCGTGGGTCGAGACCGGCAAGTACGTCGGCATCTGGTGGGCGATGCACATTGGCCAGGCGACGTGGGAATCCGGGCCGAAGCACGGTGCCACGACGGCTGAAGCGAAACGCTACATCGACTTCGCTGGCGCGCACGGCTTCAAGGGCGTGCTCGTGGAGGGCTGGAACGTCGGTTGGGACGGCGACTGGTTCCACAACGGCGGCCAATTCCGCTTCACCGAGCCGTACCCCGATTTCGACCTGCAGGCCGTGGCGCGTTACGCGCTCGACCACGGCACCCGTCTCGTCGGCCACCACGAAACCTCCGCCGACGTCGGCAACTACGAGGCTCAGATGGAGGCCGCGTTCGATCTCTACGAGTCGCTCGGCGTGCGCCAGGTGAAGACGGGCTACGTCGGTGATGCGGGCGACATCCGCCGGCCGGACGCGAGCGGCGTCGTGCTGAACGAGTGGCACGACGGCCAGTTCATGGTGGACCACCACCTCCGCGTGCTCAAGGCAGCGGCGCAGCGCAGGATCAGCATCAACACGCACGAACCGGTGAAGGACACGGGCCTGCGCCGCACCTATCCCAACTGGCTGTCGCGCGAAGGTGCGCGCGGGCAGGAGTACAACGCCTGGGGCAAGCCGGTGAACCCGCCGGAGCATGTTGCGATCCTGCCCTTCACCCGCATGCTGACCGGGCCAATGGACTACACGCCCGGTATCGTCAACTTGGCGTTCGAGGGCCTCGACGGCGAGCACCGCGTGCCGCACACCCTGGCCAAGGAGCTGTCGCTGTACGTCGTTCTCTACAGCCCGGTACAGATGGCGGCCGACCTTCCGGAGAATTACGAAAAGCATCCGCTCGCACTGCGGTTCATCAGGGAAGTGCCGACGGACTGGGAGGCGAGCGTGGCGCTCGCGGGCGAGGTCGGTGACTTCGTGGCCATCGCGCGCCGGGAGCGCGGGGCGGACGACTGGTACCTCGGGGCGCTCACGGACGAGAACCCGCGCACGCTCGAATTGCCGCTCGCCTTTCTCGACCGGAAGGCGCGTTACGAGGCGACGATCTGGCGTGACGGTTCGACGGCCGACTGGAAGACGCGCCCGTACGATCTCGAGCTCGAGACGCGCACGGTGACCGCGGTCGACACGCTCCGGCTCACCCTTGCCGCCAGCGGCGGCGCGGCCGTGCAGTTGCGGAAACTGCCGTGAACCTGCGCATCCTCCTCGTCGTCGCCTCGCTGGTCGCGAGTATGCTGATCGGCTTGGCGCTCAGCTTCCGAGGCCCGGGCGCGGACGGCCCGAGTGACGACGGCATCGTCATCGGCCTGTCGCTCGACACGCTCAAGGAGGCGCGCTGGCAGGCGGACCGCGACATGTTCGTGAAGCGTGCCGCGGAGCTCGGCGCCCGGGTGCTCGTGCTGGCGGCCAACAACGACGACACCGTGCAGATCGGCGACGTCGAGAAATTGATCACGAACAAGGTGGACGTGCTCGTGATCGTGCCGCACGACGGCACCGCGATGGCCAAGGGCGTCCGGCTCGCGCACGAGGCGGGCATTCCCGTGATCGCCTACGACCGCATCATCCGCGACAGCGACCTCGACTTGTACGTGAGCTTCGACAACGAGCGCGTCGGCGAGCTGCAGGCGCGCTACCTGGTCGAGCACCTGCCGACGCCGGGCAAGGGACGCATCGTGCGCATCTACGGCGCGAAAACCGACAATAACGCCGCGCAGTTCAAGCGCGGCCAGGACCGCGTGCTCGAGCCGTACCTCCAGAGCGGCGACATCGTCGTGGTCCACGAGGACTGGGCGGAAGACTGGAAGCCCGAGAACGCCAAGCGCATCGTCAACGCCGCCATCACGGCGGGCGGCCCGGGCATCGATGCCGTGCTCGCGAGCAACGACGGAACCGCAGGCGGCGCCATCCAGGCGCTGAGCGAGGAGGGTCTCGCGGGCAAGGTGCTGGTGACCGGCCAGGACGCCGAAACCGTCGCCTTGCAGCGCATCGCCGCCGGTACCCAGGCGATGACCATCTACAAGCCGCTGCAGACGCTCGCACGCGGTGCCGCCGAACTGGCCGTGCAAGTTGCTGCGCGCGGCATCGTCGTCGCGCAGCAGACGGTGGACAACGGCCACGGCCCGGTGCCCGCGGTGCTCTACGACGTGGTCACCGTCACCCGCGAAAACATCGCCGATACGGTCATTCGCGACGGCCAGGCGAGTTATGAGGACGTGTACCGCGGCATCCCGGACGGCGAGCGGCCGCCGCGGCCATGACCACGCCCGTCCTCGAAGCCCGCGGGATCGTGAAGCGCTTCGGGGCGCTCACCGCGCTCGATGGCGTGAGCTTCGACCTGCGGGCGGGTGAGGTGCACGCGCTGTGCGGCGAGAATGGTGCCGGCAAATCCACGCTGATCAAGCTGCTCGCCGGCGTTCACCCGCACGGCAGCTACGAGGGCGAGATCCTCATCGACGGTCGCCTCGCCGCTTTCGGCTCGACGCGGGACGCGGAGCGAGCCGGCATCGCCATCATTCACCAGGAGCTGGCGCTGTTTCCCGAGATGTCGGTCGGTGAGAACCTGTTCCTCGGCGCGCTGCCGCGCCGCCGTGGCCGGATCGACTGGGACCGCGTGTATGCGCAGGCAGCCGCCACGCTCGCCGATTGTGGCATGGCGCTCGATCCGGCGACGCGCGTGGGCGACCTCGGCGTCGGTCACCAGCAGCTGATCGAGATCGCGCGGGCAGTCGCACGCAGACCGCGCGTCCTGGTGCTCGACGAGCCGACTGCGGCGCTGGCGCAGCACGAGACCGGCACGCTGCTCGCGCTGGTGCGGCGGCTGCGCGACAGCGGCGTGGCCTGCGTGTTCATCTCGCACAAGCTCGACGAGGTGTTCGCGGTCGCCGACCGCATCACCGTGCTGCGCGACGGCACCGCGCAGGGCACGCTCGAGGCGGCCGCGACGGACGCCGGCGAGATCATTCGCCGCATGGTCGGCCGCCGGATCGAGGACTACTACCCCCGCCGCCAGGTCGAGCCGGGCCGCCCGTTGCTCGCGGTGCACGGACTCACCGTCGCGCCGCCGCGGGCTGGGGGCGTGCAGCTACAGGAAGTGAGCCTCGAGGCTCGAGCCGGCGAGGTGCTCGGCATCGGTGGCCTGATGGGGTCCGGCCGCAGCGAGTTGCTGATGCACCTGCTCGGGCTGTGGGGGGCCCGCCGCGCAGGCACGGTGCGACTCGACGGCGAAGACCTGGTGGCGCGTAGTCCCCGCGAGGCGCTCGCCCGAGGGCTCGCGCTCGTGACCGAGGATCGCAAGCGCTACGGACTGATTCCGGAGCAAGGCGTCGCGTTCAACGTCTCGTTGTCGTCGCTGCCCGCCCTGCGGCGCGCAGCGCTCATCGACCGGAACGAAGAGGTGCGGCGGGTACAGGCCATCGTGGACGACTTGCGCATCAAGGCGCGCGATCTCGAGCAGGCCGCGGGCACGCTGTCCGGCGGCAACCAGCAGAAAGTCGTGCTCGGCAAGGTGCTGCTGACAAAGCCGAAGGTGCTGCTGCTCGACGAGCCGACGCGCGGCATCGACGTCGGCGCCAAGCTCGAGGTGTACGAACTCATCAACAGGCTCACCGCGGCCGGCCAGGCCATCGTGCTGGTCTCGAGCGAGCTCGGCGAGCTGATAGGCATGGCCGACCGCATCGTGATGCTGTGCGAGGGTCGCGTCGGTGGCGTGTTCTCCCGCGGCGAGGCAACACAGGAGCGGCTGCTGGCCGCCGCGATGGGGCGCCTCGGGCGGGGCCGCGTGAGGCACGGCGCATGAACCGCATCGCAACCCGCGAACTCTCGATGGTGATCGCGCTGGTGGCGATCTGGGCGTTCTTCGCCTGGCAGGAGCCGGTGTTCCTGTCATCGCGCAACCTGTCGCTGCTGTCGGTCGAGCTGGCCGTCACCGCCGTGCTCGCACTCGGCATGCTAGTGGTGCTGCTGCCGGGGCAGATCGACCTGTCCGCGGGTAGCGGCGTGGGTCTCGCGGGTGCCGTCGCGGCGGTGCTCGTGTTCTGGCACGGCGTCCCGGCGCCGTTCGCGCTGCTGCTGGCGGCCGTTGGCGCGGTACTGGTGTGGTCGGCGATGGGCGCGCTGATCGCCATCGAGCGTATCCCGGCGTTCATCATGACGCTCGGCGGCCTGCTGGTGTTCCGCGGCCTGCACTGGCTTGTGATCGAGAACCAGACGGTGCCGGTGGTCGAGGGCGGCAGCGAGAACGCCTATTCGCTGCTCACCACGTATTACCTGCCGCCGGTCGCGGGTTACGTGCTTGCCGGGTTGACCGTTGCGACGATGGCGGCGTCCACCCTGAACGCACGGGCGCGACGCAGGTCGTACGGGTTCGCCGTCGATGACGGCGAACTCACCTTCCTCAAGCTGTTCCTGCTCGCGCAACTGGTGTTCCTGGCGGTGATCGTCACCAACGGCTACCGCGGCGTGCCGATCGCGCTCGTGATCCTCGGGTTCGTGGCTGTGCTGGTTTACCAGCTGATCACCCACACGCCATTCGGCCGCTACCTGTACGCGGTGGGCGGCAACGAGGAGGCGGCCACGGTTTCGGGGGTTCCGGTACGGCCCACGATCATCGGTGCCTATGCGTTGATGGGCGGCATCGTCGCGCTCACGGGCTTCATGCAGACCGCCTACTCGGGCGCGTCCACGTCCACCGTGGGCTCGCTCATGGAACTCGACGCAGTGGCCGCGTGCGTGATCGGCGGCACCAGCCTGCGGGGCGGGCGTGGCTCCGTGCTCGGCGTGCTGTTCGGCGCCTTGATCATGGCGAGCCTCCTGAACGGCATGACGCTGATGGCGGTATCGCCCGAGGCCAAGTACATTGCGCGCGGCACCGTGCTGGCGCTCGCCGTCTGGCTCGACCTGCGCATGGGGCAGGGCGGCCGTTAGCCGGCATTCTCGAACCAGGAGCCCCGCATGCAGAACAAGCAGCCCGCCCTGAGCTTCTGGCAGATCTGGAACATGTGCTTCGGGTTCTTGGGGATCCAGTTCGGGTTCGCGCTGCAGAACGCGAACGTGAGCCGTATCTTCCAGTCGCTCGGCGCCTCGATCGACGACCTGCCGCTGCTCTGGCTGGCGGCGCCGGTCACCGGCCTGATCGTGCAGCCGATCATCGGCTACATGAGCGACCGCACCTGGGGCCACTTCGGCCGGCGCCGCCCGTACTTCCTGGTCGGCGCGCTGCTCGCCACCGCCGCGCTGGTGGTCATGCCGAACAGCCCGTACCTGTGGATCGCAGCCGGCATGCTCTGGATCCTCGACGCGTCGATCAACGTCTCGATGGAGCCGTTCCGCGCGCTGGTGGGCGACATGCTGCCCGACCGGCAGCGCTCGCTCGGCTACTCCATGCAGAGCTGGTTCATCGGCGTGGGTGCCGTCGTCGCGTCCGCGCTGCCGTGGCTGCTCGCGAACGTCTTCGACGTGAGCAACAGCGCGGAGCCCGGGCAACTGCCCGACTCGGTGAAGCTCGCGTTCTACCTCGGCGCCGCAGCCTTCCTCGGCGCCGTGCTGTGGACGGTGTTCCGGACGAAGGAATATTCGCCCGAGGAACTCGCCGCGTTCGCGGGTCACGATGCCGTGCGATCCCAGGCGCAGGAACTCGCCCGCACGCCACGGCAATACCGGACGTCGGGATCGGCCTGGCTGGCCGCGGGCCTCGCATTCGCGGCACTGGTCGCGACGCTTGGCTGGGACAAGCAGCTCTACGTGCTCGGTTTCGGCCTCGCGGCGTTCGGGGTGCTGCAATTCGTGGCCGCCTCCCACCAGGAGCGCGGCCGGACCGGCGGCATGCTGCACAGCGTCGTGAACGACCTGTACCTGATGCCGCGCGTCATGAAGCAACTCGCGGTGGTGCAGTTCCTTTCGTGGTTCGCGCTGTTCGCCATGTGGATCTACACGACTGCGGCGGTGACCGAGCACCACTACGGCACGACTGACGCTGCCTCCGCGGCCTACAACGACGGCGCCAACTGGGTCGGCATGCTGTTCGCGGCCTACAACGGCTTCGCTGCGCTCGCGGCGCTGGCGATCCCGAAGCTCGCGGCCACCCTCGGCCGTCGCGGAGCCCACCTCGTCGGCCTCTGGTGCGGCGCGCTCGGCCTCGTCTCGATCCGCTTCATCGAGGATCCGACGTTGCTCATCCTTTCGATGGTGGGCGTCGGCGTGGCGTGGGCCTCCATCCTGTCGCTGCCGTACGCGATGCTGTCGCAGGCGGTGCCGCCGCGGAAGATGGGCATCTACATGGGGATCTTCAATTTCTTCATCGTGATCCCGCAGATCCTCGCGGCGAGCGTGCTCGGCATCTTCGTGCGGGTGCTGTTCGACGGGCACAGCATCCACGCGCTCGCGCTCGGCGGCGCGCTGCTGTTCCTGGCGGGGCTCGCAACGCTGCGCGTCGACGACCGCGAGCAGCGCTGACGCGTTCAGCGCTCGCCGTTGCGGCTGCCGCAGGAAGCGCGCACCACCAGCCGCGGCTCGATCAGCGCCGATTCCGCCGTCTCGCCGGCGATCAGCCGCAGCAGGTTGTCGACGAGCATCTCGCCCGCGCGCTGGGTGTCCTGCTGCACCGTGGTGAGCGGCGGGTTGAAGTGCGCGGCCGCGGCGATGTCGTCGAAGCCGACCACCGCGACGTCCTCCGGCACCTTACGGCCGCGGTCGCGCAGCGCGCCGACGATGCCGATGGCGATGCGGTCGCTCGCTGCGAACACGGCGTCGAAGTCGGTACCGCGGTCGAGCAGCGCGAGACCGGCCGCATGGCCGTCGGCTTCGCTCGACTGGGCCTCGACCAGCAGGCCCGGGTCGGGCTCGAGGCCGGCGTCCCGCAGGGCCTGCACGTAACCTGCGTGGCGCAGTTGGAACTCCGGCCACTGGTCCGACGCACTGCCGACGTAGGCGATCCTGCGCCGCCCGAGCGACAGCAGGTGCCGTACGGCCTGCTCGGCACCGCCGCGATTGTCGCTGCAGACGTAGCGGCCGGGCATGCCGGCTACCACCGGGCCCCAGATGACGAAGTGCGCGCCGCTCTCGGCGAGCTGGCGCAGCCGTGGCGCCGAAGTCAGGTAGTCCCCGTAACCGAGCAGGATCAGGCCGTCGGCGCGATTGCTCAGCTCGTAGTCGGTGTGCCAGTCGTCGCTCAGCTGCTGGAACGACACGAGCACGTCGAGGCCGCGCCGCGACGCTGCGCGCGAGATGTGCCCTAGCATCGACAGGAAGAAAGGGTTGATCGGCGCGTCGTCCGACGCTTCTTCGAAGATCAGCAGGGCAAGCGTCTGGCTGCGGCGCGTACGCAGCCCGGCGGCGCGGCGATCGGCGCGGTAATGCAGCTGTTCGGCGATCGCCTTGACGCGCGCGCGCGTCTCCGGATTGACGAGGGGGCTGTCACGCAATGCCCGGGAAACGGTCGCCTGCGAGACTTCCGCAAGGCGCGCGATGTCGCGGGACGTCGGCCGGCTGTCTTTCATCCCCCTCCCCTTCGGTCGGGCGGCACGCTAGCACGCGCCCGTCGGGAGGGGCAAACCACCCCGCACGAAGGCCGGCCGACGCCGGTGGCTTCCTAGCGGCGTCCGAGCTGAACCTGAGGCGACAGGCTCCAGGTACCGTCCGGCGCGGGGCACGCCACCGTGCGGCCTTCGCTCAGGCCGAAGCTTCCGGTGGCGACCAGCCGGAACTTGCGGCAGCCGCTGGTGCCCTCGGTCTTGTCTGCCGGCGTGAGCTTGTAGGAAACGCCGGTGTCCGGATTCGTCCACCCGATCATCTGGCCGGGCCCGGCCAGTTCGAGCGCGTGACCGACGCAGGAACGGTCCGTCTCGTCCATGCGGCGGCCGATCTCGGCCCCGATGGCCGCGCCGATCACCGTGCCGACCACGATCGCCACGGCGCGCTGGTCTCCCTTGCCGGTTTCGGCACCGATCACGCCGCCGGCCACGCCGCCGAGCACGGCGCCGACTTCGGCGCGGTCGCAGCGACCGGCCCTCACGCCGTAGTCGTCGTTCCAGCTGCGCCCGCTGTAGCCGGCATACGTGGGATCGTTCTTCTTGCGCCACCCGTGGGCTGGCGCCCAGGACGGCGGCGTCGCCAACGCGATGCACGGCACTGCGATCAACAGCACGAGCAGGATGCGAGCGAGGATGCGGCGTGCTCGCGGCGACAAGGTCGCCAACGAGGGTGCGGACAGAGCGTGGCCATTCGCGTTCATGTCGTCCTCCGTCTCCCGGTCCGGGCGGTGATACGGCCCACCGATGGCTGCTGACGCTACTGCCGCAGGCCCGTCCGCGGGTGTGGACCGCTCCATTGCGTGAACACGATCACGCGACCGGCGGCCGTTAAGTCAAAACGCGGTAAGCTCGGCCCGTTGCGATCGACGGGGAGGCAGCCATGGGTACTGCGGGCACGATCGTGATCGGGCGCGACCTCAGGGTGAACCGCCTCGGGCTCGGTGCGATGCGCCTGAGCGGGGCGGGCATCTGGGGCGATCCGCCGGACCGTGACGCGGCGATCCGCGTGCTGCGGCGCGCGGCCGAACTCGGCGTGAACTTCATCGACACGGCGGACGCGTACGGCCCGGAGACCAACGAACTCCTCATCGCCGACGCGCTGCATCCGTACCCCGCAGGCCTCGTGATCGCGACCAAGGGCGGCATCGTCCGACCCGCGCCAGATCGCTGGGATCGCGACGGCCGGCCGTCGCACCTGCGCGCGGCGTGCGAGGCGAGCCTCAAGCGGCTGCGCGTGGAGCGCATCGACCTCTACCAGCTGCACTCGATCGACCCGCTCGTGCCGCTCGAGGAGTCGCTCGGCGAGATCGCACGCCTGCAGCGCGAGGGCAAGATACGCCACGTGGGCGTCTCGAACTTCACCTCCGGCGAACTCGCGCGGGCACGTCGCGTGGTGAACGTCGTGTCGGTGCAGAATCGCTACAACGTCTCCGATCGTACGTCGGACATGGTACTCGCGACCTGCGAGCGTGACGGGATCGCTTTCATCCCGTGGTCGCCGCTCTCGCAGAGCCCGCGCGAACCGCGTGAGGGGGCGCGGGCCCGGCTCGGCGAATGGGCGGGCCGGCGCGGCGTGACGTTCGCGCGGGCGGCCGTCGCGTGGCTGCTGGCACGGTCGCCGGCGATGCTGCCGATCCCGGGAACTTCGAGTCTGGAGCACCTCCAGGACAACGTCGCGGCGGCGGGGCTCGCGCTGTCCGCGGAGGAGCTTGCGGCGATTGGTTGACTCGCGGCGACCGGCCGAGGAACTGGCCGGGGCGCTCGTGGTCATTACGGATGACCTCGTGGTCCCTCAGGGGCAGACTGAAGCAGTCAGGGGAAATGCAATGATCAGGCCACTGACGATCTTTTCGGGGGGACAGGCCGGCGTCGACCGGGGTGCGCTCGACGCCGCCATCGAGCTGGGGAATCCCTGCGGGGGCTGGTGCCCGACGGGAAGAGCCGCCGAGGACGGGCCGATCCCGGCACGGTATCCGCTTTTCGAGGCCAAGGGCGGTTACGAGGAGCGCACGCGGCGCAACGTGGCCGATTCCGACGGCACGTTGATCCTGCACCGCGGACCGTTCGGAGAAGGCACGCAACGGACGTTCGAGGTCTGTCGCGAGCTCGGCAAGCCCGTTTGCCTCGTCGATGCGAATGCCATGAGTCCGGCCATGGCCGCAGTGGCAGCGCGGAAGTTCATCGAGCAGCACGGCATCGAGCGGCTCAACGTGGCGGGGCCGCGCGAGAGCCGCTGGACCAGCGCACACGATTACGCTTTCGATGCGGTGCACGCGCTGATCGTCATGCTCTGGCACGAGGATTACGGCACGGCTTGAAACCGCCGGGCCGCCGGCTCAGAGCCCGAGCGTCCTGACCCAGAGCCCTGCCACGGTGCTCAAGCCCACGTCGCGTCGGGCGATGCGGCCCTGCGCATCGATCACGTAGTAGGTCGGGTAGCCGCTGATCCGGAACGCGGCGCCGGTGCCGGGCGTGCCGAACAGCACGGGCATCGTGAGCGAGTGCTTGCGGGCATATTCGCGCACCTCGGACGGCGAGCCGTAGTCGAGCCCGATCAGGACCACCTGCACGTCGTCGCCGCGCCAGCGATGGAACCAGCGCAGCTGGGGCGAGCTCGCGGCGCACACGCCGCACCACGGGGCGAAGAAGTAGATCACCGCGGGCTTCCCGGCGAGATCCGCCGAACGCCAGGTGCGGCCCACGAGGTCAGTGAGTTCGAAGGCAGGGACCGCCGTTCTTTCGTCGGCCGGCAGCAGGTCGCGCGCGCGCCAGGCCTGGATGCCCGCGACGATCACGACGACGACGAGCGCCTCGAGCGCGAGCCGCTTCCAGCGGGAGCTCATCGCGGACCGCGCGGCCGGCCGCTGCCCGGCTTGCGTGCCGGAGCTCTCGGCAGGCCCGTGTGCTGCGTGCGGAACGGCTGGACGGGCTTGGTGCCGGCTGCCGCCTTCGGCTTGCGCTTGCCTTCGTGCGAGTGTCCCGTGCCGATTGGCTGGTAGGTCGGCACGAGGTGCTGCTTGCCGTTGCCGATCAGGTCCGCGCGCCCCATGCGCCGCAGAGCTTCTCGCAACAGCGGCCAGTTGTTCGGGTCGTGGTAGCGCAGGAATGCCTTGTGCAGCCGGCGCTGGCGGGTGCCTTTCGGGATGTACACGTCTTCGGACGTGCGCGTGACCTTGTGCAGCGGGTTCTTGCCGGAGTGATACATCGCGGTCGCCGACGCCATGGGCGAGGGCAGGAACGCCTGCACCTGGTCGGCGCGGAAGCCGTTCCGCTTGAGCCACAGCGCGAGCTCGAGCATGTCCCCGTCGGTGGTGCCCGGGTGCGCGGCGATGAAGTACGGGATGAGGTACTGCTCCTTGCCGGCCTCCTTCGAGAAGCGGTCGAACAGCGCCTTGAAGCGATCGTAGGTGCCGATGCCCGGCTTCATCATCTTCGACAGCGGGCCCTCGCTGATCGCCTCGGGCGCGATCTTGAGGTAGCCGCCGACGTGGTGCTGGGCGAGTTCCTTCACGTACTCGGGCGACTCGGTGGCGAGGTCGTAGCGCACGCCCGAGGCAATCAGCACCTTCTTGATGCCCGGCAGCGCACGCGCGCGTCGATACAGCTTGATGAGCGGGGCGTGGTCGGTGTTCAGGTTCGGGCAGATGCCCGGGTACACGCACGACGGCTTGCGGCACGCGGCCTCGATCTCGCGCGACTTGCACGCGAGGCGATACATGTTCGCCGTCGGCCCGCCGAGGTCGGAAATCACGCCGGTGAAGCCCGGCACCGTGTCGCGCACTTCCTCGATCTCGCGGATGATTGAGTCCTCCGAGCGACTCTGGATGATGCGGCCCTCGTGCTCGGTGATCGAGCAGAACGTGCAGCCGCCGAAGCAGCCGCGCTGGATCGCGATCGAGAAGCGGATCATCTCGTACGCGGGGATCTTCGCGTTGCCATAGGCCGGGTGCGGCACGCGCTGGTACGGCAGCTCGTAAATCGCATCCATCTCCTTCGTGGCGAGCGGGATGGGCGGCGGGTTGAGCCACACGTCCACGTCGCCGTGGCGCTGCACGAGCGCACGCGCATTGCCGGGGTTCGCCTCGAGGTGCAGGATCCGCGAGGCGTGCGCGTAGAGCACCGCGTCGTCCGCCACCTGCTCGTACGACGGCAGGCGGATCACGCTGTGCTCGCGGTCGACGGCCTTCGGCACGCGCCGATGGAACTTGAGCACGGTCTCGGTTCTTGCCCCCGCCGCATCGGTTGCCGCTGAAGCACTATCCCCTATCCCCTGTCCCCTATCCCCTTGCGCAGCATAAGGATCGACCGGCGGATTCAGCGGCCCCGGCGTGTCGACGTGCGTCGAGTCGATCTCGGCCCAGCCCTCGGGCACGCTGTTGCGGGTGAACGCGGTGCCGCGCAGGTCGGTGATCTCGTCGATCCGCTTGCCCGCGGCGAGACGGTGCGCGATCTCGATGATCTGCCGTTCGGCATTGCCGAACACCAGCAGGTCGGCCTTCGCATCCATCAGCACCGAGCGGCGCACCTTCTCGGACCAGTAGTCGTAGTGCGCGATGCGGCGCAGCGAAGCTTCGATGCCGCCGATCACGACGGGGACGTCCTTGTAAGCTTCGCGTGCGCGCTGCGAGTACACGATGACGCAGCGGTCGGGCCGCGCGCCTGCCACACCGTGCGGCGTGTACGCGTCGTCGCTGCGGATGCGGCGATCCGAGGTGTAGCGGTTCACCATCGAATCCATGTTGCCGCCGGTGATGCCGAAGAACAGGTTCGGCTTGCCGAGCTTCATGAAGTCGCGGGTGGAGTGCCAGTCGGGCTGCGCGATGATGCCGACGCGGAAGCCCTGCGCCTCGAGCACGCGTCCGACGATCGCCATGCCGAAGCTGGGGTGGTCCACGTAGGCGTCACCCGTGACGATGATGATGTCGCACGAGTCCCAACCGAGTTCGTCCATCTCGGCTCGCGACATGGGCAGGATCGGCGCGGGGCCGAACCGGTGGGCCCAGTACCTGCGATAGGAGAAGAGATCACGGGCAGCTTGCATGACGTGCAGTTTAGATGAGGGCGGTATCCCGTCCGGTTCGCAGTGCAAGCGCCCTCGGCTCTCGGCCCGCAGGATTTGGTATTCAATAGAAAATAAATAGACAAAAACATTCTACTGGAGTACGGTTAGGCGATGGGTGTCCGCACGCTTCAGACGAACCCTGATCCGGAAGAGACGGCGGTCCTCACCAAGGCCGTCACGCGGGCGGCGGGTCTCCTCGGACTCACGCAGCGGCAGGTGGCCGCAACCCTCGGGCTGTCCGGCCCTACCGCGTCACGCCTGTTCGCCGGCAAGTACCGGCTCTCGCCGACCCGCGCCAAGGAGTGGGAACTGGCCATCCTGTTCGTGCGGCTGTTCCGCTCGCTCGATGCGCTGTGGGGCCACGAAGCCACGGCCCGCGCGTGGCTCGCGGGCTACAACACGGCGCTCGGGGCCGCCCCGCTCGACTTGATCAAGAGCGCCGCCGGCCTGGTGCGGGTCGTTGACTACCTGGACCACGCGCGCGGTCGCGTCTGAGGCGCGGCCGGCCGCGCTCGACCTGTGGCGCGCCGTCGAGGCGCAGCACGTTGCGTCCACTATGGCACTGGTGGATTCAGTGGCGGAGCAGACGGTGCTCGAGCGCCTGGTCGAAGCGTCGAAACCGCCCGTCCCGCGCGAGGTCGCCCGGCTCGACCTGCACTGGTTGCTGTTCACGCCCTTCCGCTATGCGCCGCCGCCCGGCGGTTCGCGCTTCCGCGGCCCGAACGATCCGGGAGTCTTCTACGGCGCGGAGCACGCGCGCACCGCGTGTGCCGAGGTGGGGTACTGGCGCTGGCGGCACCTGCGCGATACGCCGGGCATCGCCGCCCTGCCGCCGCGTTCGCAGACGGTGTTCAAGGTTCCGGTCGCCGGGACGGCCATCGACCTGCGGGCATCGCCCTTCGAGCACGATCGCGATTGCTGGACGCACCGCACCGACTACGGTGATTGCCAGGCCATCGGTCGCATGGCGCGTGACGCTGGCGTGCAGTGGTTGCGCTACGAGTCGGTGCGCGATTCACGCCACGGCGGGTGCGGCGCGGTGTTCGACGCGGCAGCGTTCGCGAGCCGCGTGCCCACCGAACAGCAGGGCTGGATCCTGACGGTGACGCACTCTCGCGTCGTCTGGCAACGCAGCGACCCGTTGAACCCTGGGGTCTTCGAGTTCAGCGCGGCCGGCTGGCCATAGCCTGCGCTCGCTCAGGCGAGCGTGTGATAGACCTTCTGCACGTCCTCGTCCTGCTCGAGCTTGTCGATCAGCTCGAGCACCTCGTTGGCCTGCTCCTCGCCCAGTTCCGTCGGCACCTGGCAGATGTACTCGTGCTCGGCGGAGATCGGCGTGATGCCACGGTCTTCGAGCGCCTTCTGCAGCGTACCGAAGTCCTCGAACAGGCAGCGCGCAACCAGTTGCGGCTCGCCCTTGTCGCCGGTACTCTCGCCGAAGTCCTCGAGGCCGTGGTCGATCAGGTAGAGTTCGAGGTCGTCCTGGTCGACGCCCTCGGGATTCAAGCGGAACACGCCCATGCGCTTGAACTGGAAAGCCACGCTCCCGGTGGTGGCGAGGTTGCCGCCGTGCTTGCTGAAGGCGTTGCGTACGCTCGCCACGGTGCGGGTGGGGTTGTCGGTGGCGCACTCGACGAGCACCGCGACGCCGTGCGGTCCGTAGCCCTCGTAGATCACTTCCTCGAAGTTGGCCGCGTCACGGCCCTGCGCGCGCTTGATCGCCGCCTCCACCTTGTCCTTGGGCATGTTCACCGCGCGCGCGTTCTGGATCACGCGCCGCAGGGCCGGGTTCGAGTTCGGGTCGGGGCCGCCCTTCTTCACCGCAATGGTGATTTCCTTGCCGATGCGGGCGAACTGCTTCGCCATGCGGTTCCAGCGCGCGAACATCGCGTGCTTGCGAACTTCGAAAATGCGTCCCATCGTGAGCGGACCTGTGGAGCGGGGCGCGCAATCTACCCGAGCGCGCGTTCGAGGCCAACGGCGTGAATCCAATCATTATATGCTGTGTTGGAACAATCGCCCTAACCGAACGATCCACCAGGTCATCATTGTGAAAACCGGCTATATGGAAAGAGTCCTCGAGGAAACCCCTATGAAGCGAGCCACTGCAGCCCTCCTCTTCGTCGCCATGAGTCCTTTCGCGCTGCACGCTGCCGAGCCGGCGCCCGAGACCACCTGGGTGGATCAGAGCCGCCAGCTCGCGATGCAGCTCGGTGGGCAGCTCAAGGGTGAACTCACCGATGCCATCGCCAAAGGCGGCCCGATCGCGGCCATCAACGTCTGCTACCTGCGCGCGCCGGAAATCGCCGCGCAGCTCTCGCAAGCCTCGGGCGCGCGAGTCGGCCGCACCGCGCTGCGGGTGCGCAATCCGTCCAACGCCCCGGACGAACTCGAGCGCACGGTGCTCGAGCAGTTCGCCGCTGACCTCGGCGCGGGGCCGATCGATCGGCCGCTCGAGGCGGTGTTCGAGATTCGCCGCGGCGACGCGGTGGAGCGCCGCTACATGCGCGCCATCCCGACCGACGCGCTGTGCCTCACGTGCCACGGCAAGACGATCGCCCCGGAACTCGCGGCCGCGATCGCGCGCGACTATCCAGGGGACCAGGCGACGGGCTTCGAGCAGGGGCAACTGCGCGGCGCATTCAGCGTGGTCTGGCCGGCGCCGTCGATGCCCCCTACTCCCTAGTCATCAGCCCCTTTCCGGATTGAGCCTCTACCACCATTACGTCTTCCCGTGGCTGCTCGACCTGGCGATGTCGAGCCCGATGCTGCGCGAGCCGCGCGATCGCGCGCTCGCGCCGGCGCGCGGCCGCATCCTCGAGATCGGCTTCGGCACCGGGCGCAACCTGACTCACTACCCACCCACGGTGAAGCGCATCGAGGCCATCGACCCGGATCTCGACCTCGACCGACTCTCGCTGCCGCGCATCGCGCACGCCGCCATCGCCGTGGATTTCCACCACCTCAACGCCGAACACCTCCCGTTCGAGGACGCGCGTTTCGACACGGTCGTGAGCACGTTCACGCTGTGCTCGATCCCGGACGTGGCGCATGCGCTCGGCGAGGTGCGGCGCGTGCTCAAGCCGGGCGGCCAGTTCCTGTTCCTCGAGCACGGGCGGTCGCCGGACGCGAAGGTGGCCCGCTGGCAGGATCGCCTGAACCGCGCCTGGATGCCGCTCGCCGGCGGCTGCCACCTGAACCGGCCGGTGCGCCAGCTGATCGAGGGCGCGGGCCTCGAGATCGGGCCGGTCCGGAACTATTACCTGAAGCGCGTGCCGAAGTTCGCCGGCTACCTGGCGGAAGGCCTCGCGCGCAGAAGTGCCTAGCGGACGGGAGCATCCGCTGGGCAACGTCGCGCCCCGAAGTGACTTCCCGCCGTCGTTTCGTCGTGCCCGGGCGCCGTCTCGTCGCGCCCTGCCTCGCTCGTGCGCTGCAGCCTGCCGTACACTGCGCCGCGGTGGCCCGGTGATCAGTCCACGCACGACTTTACCGCGGCTGACACAAAGGAGATTGCGATGAGACGGCGGGTTCCGGGCGCGGCGCTCCTTGCGCTCGCGCTGGCGACCATCCCCGGCTGCAGCGTGAACTACCAGGGTGACGACACCGTCACCCGCGAGTTCGGTTCCGACTTCTTCGGGGCTGGCGGCATGCTGAACCTCACCGAACCGGTCGAGGGTGACGCGATTCTCGCGGGCGGCCATGTCTCGACGGCGAGCGAGGTCAAGGGCGACCTGGTGGCGACGGGCGGTGAGGTGTCCATCGGCGGCGCGGTCGGCGACGATCTCTATGCCGCCGGCGGCAGCGTTCGGTTCGACGCCATCGTGAACGGCAACGCTCGCGTGGCGGGCGGCGACATCAACGTGGGACCCGCGACGATCGTGGCTGGGGGCGTGTCACTCACCGGCGGCGAAGTCGCGTTCGAGGGCATCGCCCAGGAGTACCTGCAGGCTTCCGGCGGCTCGGTGCGCCTCGACGGCGAGGTGGTCGGCGACGCCGAAGTGCGCGCGAAGGAACTACTGATCGGACCGGATGCGCGCATCGGCGGGCGGCTCGTGTACCACGGACCGTCCGCACCCACCGTGCCCGAGGGCGCGGTGATCAGCGGCGGGGTCGAATTCCACGAGCAGGACGCCGGGCGCTTGCTCCATGAAGTCCGTCCCGAGGTCCGTGACGCCGCGACGGGCCTCGGCACGTTCCTGTGGTTCCTCGGCGTGTTCGTCGCCGGTGCCCTGTTCGTGCTGCTGTTGCCGGGCTTCACCTCCGAGGCGGCGGCGGCCATCGGCCGCAAGCCATTGCCCTCGCTCGGGCTCGGCCTGGCAATCCTGCTGTGCGTGCCGTTCGTGGCGGTGGTGCTGCTCATCACCATCATCGGCATCCCGGTCGCACTGCTGCTGATGTCGCTGTACCTGCTCGTGCTGTTCCTCGGCTGGGTCACCGCGGCCCTGTTCGTCGCGCAGCGCGGGCTTGCGGCGTTCCGACCCGGTCGACCCGTCACGCGCGGCTGGCAGCTGCTCGCGCTCTTGCTTGGTCTGGTCGTGCTGTGGCTGCTGAGGCAGATTCCGTTCCTCGGCGGCTGGATCGGCTTCGTGTCGCTGCTCGCCGGCATCGGCGCGCTGACGTGGCGTGCCTTCAACGGGCGCCCGGCCGCGGCTGCCGCATGAGCTACTGGCCGCACCTGATGGCCGCGATGGTCGGTGCAGGGCTCACCGTGCAGGTGGGCATGAATGCCACGGTGCGCTTTGCCATCGGCTCGCCCGTGCTCGCCGCCATCGTGAACTTCGTGGTCGGCCTCGCGGCGCTCGTCCTGGTGGCGGTCGCGAGCGGCTCGCGCTGGGCGCCGGGCTCGACCGCGACGGTGCCGGCCTGGGCGTGGTTGGGCGGACTGCTCGGGGCCCTGTACGTGGCCTCCACCACCGTGCTCGGTCCCCGGCTCGGGGCCGCCGCACTGCTCGCGCTCACGCTCGCCGGCCAGATGCTCGCCGCGCTGATCGTCGATCACTACGGCATCATCGGGTTTCCACAGTCCCCGGTCACGCCGTCGCGCCTGCTCGGCGCGGCGCTGCTCGTGGCAGGCGTACTGCTGATCATGCGCCGCTGAATCGCGAGGAGGACACGCCATGGCCAGGACGCCATCCACGATGCTCGAGCTCGGCACGCCGGCGCCGGAGTTCTCGCTGCCCGATTTCGACGGTCGCGTGCACTCGCTCGCCGATTTCGCCGACGCGCCCGCGCTGCTGGTCGCCTTCATCTGCAACCACTGCCCGTTCGTCAGGCACCTGCGCGACGAGTTCGCCGCGGTGGCGCGCGAGTACCAGCCGCGTGGCCTCGCGGTCGTGGCGGTCAATTCGAACGACGTCGAGGCGTATCCGCACGATGGGCCTGACGCCATGCGCGAGGAAGCCGCGCGGCTCGGTTACGTGTTCCCCTACCTGCTCGACGTCACGCAGGGCGTGGCGAAGGCGTACCGCGCGTCGTGCACGCCCGACTTCTTCCTGTTCGATGCGCGCCGCCGGCTGGCGTATCGCGGCCAGTTCGACGACAGCCGACCGGGCAACGGGCGTCCGGTGACCGGGGTCGACCTGCGGGCGGCCATCGACGCGACGCTCGCCGGCGGATCGCCCGCTGCGGAGCAGCTGCCGAGCCTCGGCTGCAACATCAAGTGGCGCAAGGGCAACGAGCCGGACTACTACGCCGGCGGGTGATCCTCGCGGGCCGCGGTCAGTGCGTCGTGCGCCGCGCCGGGAAGCCCTGCGCGATGTGCCGACCCGCGTCGATCACCTTGTCCACGGTCCGCTCGAGCGACGACGTGCGGATCTCGGCGCTCACCACGCCGCGCCAGATGAGCTGGCCCGAGCCGGGGTGCTCGGCGAAGACCATCACGTTGCCCTGGCGGACGGAGACTTCGCGCGGTACCTCGGAAGCCGGCGGCGGCCGCACGTTGCCCGGTGTCAGCACCTCGTTCGGTGACGGCGCGCCGATGCGCCGCTGGTCCGCCGACTCGAAGCGGCGCGAGCCGCTCACCTGGAAGCTCACGACCATGTCCGCGGCCGCGGCGTCCGTGGTCTCGACGTAGCCCTTGAGTGTCAGCTCGTGGGTGATGGCTGCGCGCAGGCGCGCCCGCGTGTCGGCCGCGACGGCCGGCCGCTTGATCAGCGGGGCGCCGACCTCGCCGTCGCGCCAGACGAAGCTCTTCCTGCCGGCGACGTTGGCCTCGGGCGCCTCGAAGATGTCCACGGTCCACGGGTTGGACGCGCAGGCGGCGAGCAGCGCCAGGGCGACGAGGGTGGGCACGGGCGAGCGAATCATGAAGTTCTCCGGCGCAGGCGGCGCAGTCCTTGCTCGACGAGCGAGTATACGGCCGGCACCACCACCAGGGTGAGCAGCGTCGAACTCACCATGCCGCCGATCACCGCGATCGCCATCGGCCCGTTGGTATCGGCCCCCGCCCCGAGGCCGAGCGCCGCCGGCAGCAGGGCCAGGATCACCGTGAGCGAAGTCATGAGCACCGGCCGCAGGCGCACCGGGCACGCCTCGCGCAGAGCGTCCTCCACGGCCCGGCCCTGCTCGCGCAACTGGTTGGTGAGGTCCACGAGCAGGATCGAGTTTTTCGCCACCAGGCCCATGAGCAGGATCAGGCCGATCATGGAGATCATGTTGAGCGTGGTGCCGGTGATCCACAGCGCGAACAGGCCACCCACGACGGCGAGCGGCTGGGCCGTCATCACGATCAGCGGCTGCAGGAACGAGTTGAACTGGCTCGCGAGCACGATGTACACGAGGGCGAGCGCGAGCATCAGCGCGAGCCTCACGTAGCCCGAGGTCTTGGCGAACTCGCGGGCACGTGCCTGCAGCTCCATCGAATAGCCGGGCGGCAGCAGCTCGGCCGCCTCCGCTCGCACGCGTTCCACGGCCGCGCCGAGCGGCATGGTCGGGTTGCTGTAGAAGTTCGCGGAGTACTGCAGGCCGTAGCGCGTGATCACCGCCGGGGCCACGATGTCCTCGACCGTCGCGACCGTGTCGAGCCGCACCATCTGGCCCTTCGGCGTGCGCAGGAAGATGCGCTGCAGGTCGTCCGCCGACGTGATCTCGCCGTCCGCCGCCTTGACGCGGATGTCGTAGCGGTCGCCGTCGCCCGGGTCGTCGTTGTACTTCGCGATGTCCACGCCGCCGGCGAGCATGTTCACCGCGAAGGCCACGTCGGCGCTCGTGAGCCCGACGTCGGCGGCGCGCACGCGGTCCACCTCGAGACGCAACTGCGGCAGGTCGAGCTGCAGGTCGAGGTCGATGCGGCCGAGCGCGGGATCCTGCCCGAGTCGGCCCGCCAGCTCGCGCGACAGCGATGCCACGTTGTCGAGGTCGGGGCCGACGATCGCGAACTGCAGCTGCTCGCCGCGCATGCCGCCGACCGGCGACGGCACGGAGGCGAAGGCCAGCACGCCCGGAATCTGCGCGAGTTCGCCCTGCAGGCGCTGCAGGAATTCCCGCTGCGAGACGTCGCGTTCCTCGCGCGGCACCATGGTCACGAACGCCATGCCGCTGTTCACCTGCGCCGTGCCGCCGATACCGATGCCGATGAACGACGACTTCACCTCCGGGTGGCGGCGGATGGCCTGGTCGATCTCCTCGAGCACGGCGTCCATCGCCGGCCGGCTCGTGCCGAGCGGCGCGCGGAAGCTGACGCTGAAGCGTCCGTCGTCTTCTTCCGGAATGAAGTCCTTGCCGACCTGCGCGAAGAAGAAGCCGCTCGACAGCACGACGAGCACCGTCGCCACCAGCACCTTGCCGCGGTGCTCGAGCGTCCAGCCGAGCAGGCGGCGGTAGAAGGCGTCCAGGCCGTCGAGCAGCCGGTCGAAGAAGCGGTACACCGGGCCGTGCTTCTGCGAGACCTCGAGGAAGCGCGAGCACAGCATCGGCGTCAGCGTGAGCGAGACGAACAGCGACACCATGACGCCCACCGTGACGACCACGGCGAACGATTGGAAGAAGCGCGCGACGATGCCCTCGAGGAACAGCACGGAGCCGAAGATCGACACCAGCGTGAGGCTCGCGGCGATGACCGCGAAGCCGACCTGCTCGGTGCCCTCGATGGCCGCGGTGCGACGGTCGAGCGACGGATCCTCCTCGCGCCGCCGGTACACGTTCTCGAGCACCACGATCGCGTCGTCCACCACCACGCCGATCAGCAGCAGCAGGCCGAGCAGCGACATCTGGTTGAACGTGTAGCCCAGGAAGTACATCACCGCGATCGAGCCGAGCAGCGACACCGGGATGGCGGTGGCGATGATCACGGTGGACCGGAAGCTGCGCAGGAAGAACCACACCACGAGACCCGCGAGGATCGTGCCTTCGACGAGGTGGTCCTCGAGCGCCGCGACGATCTTCTTGATCGGCACGGAGTCGTCGGTCGAGACCCTGATGGTGAGGCCGGGCGGCAGCTGCGGGATGATCTGCTCCTCGAGGCGGCGCTTGATGTCATCCACCAGCTGCACGGTGTTGTAGTTGCTCACCTTGACGATGCCGATGCCCACGGTCGGCTCGCCGTTGAAGCGGATGATCTGGCGGTCGTCCGCGAGCCCGTCCTCCACGGTGCTCACGTCGCGCAGGCGCACGGGCGCGCCATCGGCGTAGCGCACGATCATCTCGCCGAGCGTCTCGGGGCTGTGGTATTCGAGGTCGAGCTTGATGAGGCTCTCGGTCTGCCCGCTCACCAGAAAGCCGCCCGGCAGCTGCACGTGCTCGGCGCGGAACGCGTTGCGCACGTCCTGCGCCGTGACGCCGAGCGCGGCCATGCGGTCGAGGTCGAGGTTGACGCGGATGTTGCGACGCCGCTCGCCGCCGATCAGCACCTGGCCCACGCCCTGCACGGTCTCGAGGCGCTTCTTGATCACCTGCCGCGCGTACTGGTTGAGCTGCTGCGTGGTGCGGTCGCCCTGCAGCGCGAGCCAGATCACCGCGGAGGCGCCGACCTCGACCTTGAGGACGACGGGCGGGTCGGCGTCGTCGGGCAGCTGGCGCAGCACCTGGTTCACCTTGGCCTGCACTTCGGTGAACGCCACGTCGATGTCCTTCGACAGCTCGAAGGTGAGCACCACGTTCGACACGCCCGGGCTCGAGCGCGACTGGATGTAGTCGATCCCCGGCACGCTGTTGACCGCGGTCTCGATGATGTTGGTGATGCTCGAGTCGACGATGTCGGGGTTGGCGCCCGGCAGTACGGTGGTGATCGAGATCACCGGGAACTCGACGCGCGGGAAGCGATCGACGCCGATGCGATCGTAGGCCACCAGCCCGAACAGCACGAACACGGCGCTCGCCATGAAGGCGAGCACGTGCCGCCGGACGGAAAGTTCGGCCAGCTTCATGACTGGGCGTCCGTCTTGCCCGGCTCGCGCACCGTGACCAGCGCGCCGTCGGTGAGGAAGCCCGCTCCCGAGACCACGACCGTCTCGCCGGGCTCGATGCCGGAGAGCACCTCGGCCAGCGTGCTCGTGCGGATGCCGACGGTCACCTTGCGTTCGACCGCCTTGTCGTCCTTCACGACGTACACCACGTCACCGGCCGGGCGGCGCACGACGCTGCCCGCAGGTACGACGACGCCGTCACGTGAAGCGAGTACCACGCGTGCGGTGACGCTGCCGCCGGGCGGCCAGTCGGTGCCGGCCGGCAGGTCCACGAGCGCTTCGACCGCGCGGTTGTTCGTGCCGACCATCGGCCGCACCTCGCCGATCGTGCCGGTGACCACCTCGCCCGGGCGCGACGGCTGCTCGAGCGTCACCGCAAGCCCTGGCTTGAGCTGGCCCGACAGCCGCTCCGGGAACGGCAGCACGACGCGCATGCGATCGCGGCCCACGATGGTGACGACCGGTGTGCCCGGCGATACGAAATCGCCGACCGAGATCAGGCGCCGCTCGACGATCGCGTCCACCGGGCTCTTGATGCGGGTGCGATCGAGGCGGTACTCGGCCTCGGCGAGCCGCGCCCGCGCGTCGTTGAGCTCGGCCTCGCGGGCGCTCTGCTGCGCGACGGCTTCCTCGAGCATGCTTTCGGACACGGCCTTGGAGCGCAGCTCCTGGTAGCGCTTGACCGTGCGCCGCTGGTTGGCGAGCAGCGCCTCGAGACGCTCGACGCTCGCGCGCGCCGATGCGACCGCCAGCCGCTGCGGTTCGCCATCGAGCTCCGCGAGCACCTGCCCCTGCTTGACCACGCTGCCGCCGTCCACGTAGAGCCGCACCACCCTGCCGGACGTCTCCGCCGCGAGCGCCGGGGCGGAGGTGGCCTCGAGGCGGCCGACCGTCACCTCGATCGCGTCGACCCGCTGCTCTGCTGACCGCGCGACCGTCACGGGCGTTTTGCGTACGAAAGCGCCGGCATCGGCCTGGTCCTTTCCGCCGCAAGCGGCGGCGACAGCGGCAAACGCGGCGAGGGCGAGGGGCAAGCGGAACGATCGACGACTCATGGGGCGTCCTCGGCAACGGGCGCGGCCGGCGGCGCGAGCCCGAAGTACAGCAGGTGGGAGAGCTCGGTCGCGTAGTCCATGGGGGACGCCGTGACGCTCAGGTCCGGGTTGCGCCGGAGCAGGGCGGAGCTCTGGAACAGGAACCAGTTGGCGGCGAGCACCAGGAACACCGCGAGGCCGGGATCGACGTCGGCACGCACGGTGCCGCGCTCCTGGCCGCGCCGCAGCGCCTCCACCAGCAGGGAGAAGTTGTGAGACATCCCGCTGCCGGCGAACAGGTCGCTCGACGCGGCGGTGCCGCTCAGCATCTCGCGGGCGATCAGCCGCATGGTGCCCTGCATGCGGGTCAGGCGGTCGAGGTGGGCGGCGGTGAACTCCCGCAGGCTGTCCTGCAGGTTGCGCCCAGGGTCGAGCAGCGGGATCAGCTGCTCCCGGAACCCCGCGAAAGCGTCGCCGAGCAGCGCCTCGTACAGCGCCCGCTTGCTGCGGTAGTGGTGGAAGACGGTGGCCTTGCTGACCCCGGCGGCGGTGGCGATCTCGGCCATCGAGGTGCCGGCGTAACCGCGGCTGGCAAACAGGCGCCGGGCGGCACTTTCGATGCGCCGGGCCCCCGGCGCAGGCGTTCTCGGACGGGTGGGGCGGTTCATCGCGGCATCGTAACACTGACCGATCGGTCGGTCAGCTGCGGATTGCCGGAAACACGCATTGCGCCCGGCCCGCGAGCCGGCGCAGGCTGTATTCAGGCCCCATTGCAAGGGGAGGTCACCATGAGCCGGATCCGGATCGTCGTCGCCGACCAGGCGGAAGCCATTTTCTACGACACCCCGTCGCTGCAGGCGCAGCCGCGGGAGGTCGCGCACATCTCCGATCCGCTGGCGCACCAGCACGACCGCGACTTCTCGAGCGACCGGCCGGGCCGCAGCTATGAGAGCGTCGGCGGCCAGCGGCACGCCATCGAGCGCGAGGATGACCCGCGCCAGCGGGAAGCCGTGCGGTTCGCCAAGCGCATCTCGCGGCGCCTCGACGAAGCGCGCCGCAAGGGCGAGTACGATGAACTGATCGTGGTCGCCGGCCCGCCGTTCCTCGGCCTGATGCGCAAGGAGCTGTCGCGGCCGACCCGTGAACGGGTGGTCCACGAGATCCGCAAGGACCTCGTGCACAGCCCGGTCGAGTCACTGCGCCGGCACTTGCCGGAGTCGGCGGCGGAACTGCGTCCCGCCTGAGCCGGCGGCGGCCGCAGGCGCGCGGCGAAGTGTGACGGATCTCGCGCGGGGCGGGGGTGCGTTGGTGCATGCTCCTCGGCGGCGCATACTGGGCGCCTGCCCGAGCAACGCGACCCGTGACGATGAAGACCGTCCTGCTGGCCTACGACCGAGACCAGGATCTCGCGGCCCTCGAGACGCTGCTGCAGGCGCGCAACCTGCGCGTGCTGAAGACCCGCTCGGGCGTGGAAGCGCTCGAGGTCGCGCGCCGCGACGCGCCGCACGCGATCGTGAGTGACGTGCTGCTGCCGAAGCTCGATGGCTTCGCGCTGTGCCGCCGCGTCAAGGAAGACCCGCTCCTGCAGCACGTGCCGGTGCTGATCCTGTCGTTCCGCGTCGAGGGGCCCAAGTACGAGGCGTTCGCCGCCGAGGTGGGCGCCGAGCGGTTCTTCCCGCGCGGCTCCACGCTCGAGGAGCTTTGCGTCGCCATCGACGAGGTCCTGGCCGGTTCGGGCACGATGCGCATCCCGGCGCTGGTGCCGGAGCTGATCGAGAAGCGCGAGCAGGATCGCCTCCGCGTCGTCGAGCTCGAGCGACAGGTCAAGGATCTCGAGGGCGTGCAGCAGCGGCTCGCCGTGGCCGAACGCGTCGCCCGCGAGTTCGCCGAGCGCGTCCGGCGCGAGAAGGTGGAGCATGGCGCCGCTGATGCGGCTCGCATCCGGGAACTGCAGGCGAAGCTCGAGGCGCTCGAAGCCCGCGAGCAGCAGCTCGTCCAGTCGGAAAGTGCCGCCCGCGGCGCCGCTGAGCAGAACCAGGCCGAGGTCGCGCGCATCGGCGTGCTCGAGTCGCGCCTCGCGGAACTGCAGGCGGCGCGTGCGCGTGCGCAGGCGGCCGCCGTCGACGCCGAGCGCGCCCTCGCCGCGCAGCCGGTGCCGACGTGGCTCTCCGACGTGGAGACGCACGAGTTGCGCGTGGTGAGCGACGCAGCCGCGACCCTGTTCGGCCTGGCGCCCGACTCGTTGCGCGGCCGTTCGATCCTGGACCTGCTCGAAGGCTATGCGCCCGACGCGGAAGCGGATGCTGCCGTCGACGTCTTTTGCCAGCGCGCGGACGGCGCAAAGCGCGTGCTCGAACTCCGCCGCCGGTCGGTGTCCTACGCGGGCCGCGCGTGCTGGCTGACGGCTGCTCGCGATGTCACGGACGAGCGAGCGGCCCGCGCCGGTCAAGACGCCTCACGGCTGCACGCGCTCGCCCTGCAGCAGGCGCCGTTCCCGGCCTGCCTCGCCGACGAAGAAGGGCGATTGCAGCACGTGAACGATGCCTTCTTGCGGCTGTCGGGGCTTGCCCCGGACGCGCTGCCAGGAGCGACGCTCGCGCAGCTCGCCGTCGAGGACGAAGGCACGGTCCGAAGCCCGGCGACCAGCGGCGACGGACAATGGATGCAACCAGCGCGCTGGCGGCGCGGCGATGGCACGGTGCTCGACGTGGAACTGGCCTCGGGCACGCTGGAAGGCCCCGCGGGCCTGCGCGTGGTCGTCGCGCGAGACGTGACCGAACTGCGGCGCGCCGGGCAACGCGCCGAGCGCGAGCGGCGCCGTTCCGTGGCGTTGCTCGACCTGACGCAGCGCTCGCACTCGCTCACCGAAACCGAGGTGCTGGCACAGTCCCTGGAACTCGCGGTCGGCCTGACCGGGAGCGAGTCGGCGTACCTGTTCCTCGCCACGGCCGAGGCGGGGCACCTCGAGCTTGCGGCGTGCCGGGACGACGACGCAGCGAGCAAGGACCTGTCGGTGCTCGCGCGCTGGCGAGGAGTGCCGCCTGCCGAAACGGCGCTCCGCGAGTGCGCGACCCGGCAGCAGCCGGTGGTGCGTGACGCCGCCGAGGGCACGGGCACGTTGCGGCAGGCCGGTTTGCCGGGGGTGCTGAACCGGCAGGCGTGCGTGCCGATGCTCGATGGCACGCGGCTCGCCGGCGTGCTGCTGCTCGCCGGCAAGGAACAGGCGTACGACGACGAGGATCTGCACCACGTCACGCAAGTCGCGGACGCGCTGTGGAAGGTGCTGCGCCGCCGTCGCTCCGACGCCGAAGTCGTGAGCGCCATGGATCACATGGAACGCGTGATGCTCGGCGTCGTCGAGTCGCTCGCGACGCTCGCCGAGTCGCAGGACGCCTGCAAGTCGGGCCGTTCGCGCCGCGTGGGTGACCTCGCCGCGGCCATCGGCACGGCGCTCGGCCTGCCCGGCCACACCGTGCGCGGCCTGCGCGTCATGGGCCAGCTGATCGACGTCGGCATGCTGCAGATCCCGCGCGAGATCCTGTGGCGGCCGGGCCAGCTGTCGCCGTCCGAGTACGAACTCGTGAAGACCCACGTCGAGCGCGGCTACGAGAGCCTGCGCCGCGTCGAGTTCCCGTGGCCCGTGGCCGAGGTGGTGCGCGAACACCACGAGCGGCTCGACGGCTCGGGGTATCCGCGCGGATTGAAGGGCGAGGAGATCCTGCTCGAGGCACGCATCGTCGCGGTCGCGGACGCCGCCGAGGCAATGCTCGCGCCGCGGCCGCAGCGCGCCGCGCTGTCGCTCGCGGCCTGCATCGAGGAACTTCAGTCACAGGCCGGGCGCCGCTACGATGCCCGGGCCGTGAAGGCCTGCGTGAAGCTGTTGCGCGAACGCGAGACACGGCCGGAGAACGAGGCGACCGTCGGCCAGCGGATCGCCTGAGGCGACCGCATGCAGCTCGAGTTCTACGGCGCGGCCGGCGAAGTGACCGGCTCCTGCCACATATTGACCGTCAATGGGCGGCGCCTGCTGCTCGACTGCGGCATGATCCAGGGCGGCGCGTCGCCCGACGAGCGCAACCGCGCCGAGTTCCCGTTCGACGCTGATCGCGTCGCTGCCGTCATCCTGAGCCACGCGCACATCGACCACTGCGGCCGCCTGCCGCTGCTGCGCAAGCGCGGCTTCCGCGGCCCGATCTTCACCAACCCGGCCTGCCGCGACCTGATGCGCATCCTGCTCGCCGACTCGGCGAACATGCAGGAACGCGACGCCGAGCGCGCCAACCGCAAGCGGCAGAAGTCCGGCGCGCGGGGGGGCGTCGAGTCGTTGTACACGATCGAGGACGCGCTCGACGTCCTGCAGCAGGTGCGCACCGTGCGCTACGGGGACACGGTCGAGGTGCTGCCCGGGGTCGAGCTCACGTTCCGCGATGCCGGCCACATCCTCGGCTCGGCGAGCGTGTGGCTCACGTTGCGCGAGGGCGACGTGGTGCGCCGCGTGACCTTCAGCGGTGACGTGGGCCAGTACGACAGCCCCATCCTGTGCGATCCGGCAGCCGGGCCGGCCACCGACCTCGTGCTCATGGAGAGCACCTACGGCGACCGCCTGCACCGCGCCCGCGCGGCCACGCTCGAGGAGTTCGGCTCGATCCTGCGCGATGCGAAGCGCGACGGCGGCAACGTGCTGATCCCCGCGTTCGCGGTCGGCCGCACGCAGGAGATCCTCTACGAGCTCGCGACGCACTACGCCGAGTGGCAGCTCGACGACTGGCGCGTGTTCCTCGACAGCCCGATGGCCATCGAGGCCACCGCCGTGTACTGGAAGCACGCGGAGCTGTTCGACGAGCAAGCGCAGGAGTGGCACGCCCGCGCGCGCGCGCTGCCCGCCCTGCCGAACCTGACGCTCACCCGCACGGCCGACGAGTCGATGACCATCAACCGCATCACGCACGGCGCGATCGTGATCGCCGGCAGCGGCATGTGCACCGGTGGCCGCATCGTCCACCACCTCAAGCACAACCTGGCGCGGCCGGAGTGCGACGTGGTTTTCAGCGGTTTCCAGGCGCAGGGCACGCTCGGCCGCGCCATCGTCGACGGCCGCGAATACGTGCGCATCCACGGCTCGCCGGTGAAGGTGGCGGCGCGGGTGCACACGCTCGGCGGGTTCTCGGCCCACGGCGACCAGCAGGACCTGCGGCGCTGGTACGGCGCGATTCCGGGCCGTCCGCCCGTCTGGCTGGTGCACGGCGAGACCTCCGCTGCCGAGGGCCTGCGCGATGCGCTGCGCGGTGACGGCGTGCGTGCCGAGGTCGCGGTGCCGGGCGTCGTGCTCGACCTCGGTGACGTGGCGTGAAGATCGCCTTCGCGCGCGCGATCAACGCGCAGCCCCACGAGCTCGGCGGCGCGCTCGCCGCCTTCGCCACGGCGTTCGCGATGTTCTCGGCCTACGCCATCCTGCGGCCGATCCGCGAGACGATGGGCATCACCTCGGGCGTGCAGACACTGCCGGCGCTGTTCTGGGGCACGTTCATCGGCATGCTGCTGGTGCAGCCCGTCTACGGCTGGCTCACGTCGCGTTTCCGCCGCTCGGCGTTCCTGCCGTGGGTGTACCTGTTCTTCGTGGCCAACATCCTCGGCTTCCACGCCTGGTTCAACGCGCAGGAGGATCACACGTGGATCGCGCGCGCGTATTTCATCTGGGTCAGCGTCTTCGTGCTGTTCGTGGTCGCGGTGTTCTGGAGCCTGATGGCCGACGTGTTCAGCCGCGAGCAGGCCGGACGGCTGTTCGGCTTCATCGCGGCGGGCATCAGCACGGGCGGGCTGTTCGGCCCGTTCCTCGCCGCGCGCTTGGCGGAGCCGATCGGCACGATCAACTTGCTGCTCGTCTCGGCCGCCCTGCTCGCAGCGTCGCTCGGCTGCCTGCTGCTCGTGCTGCGCTGGCACCGCCGCGACGGCGAGAACACGGCGCCGGACGAGGACCGTGACGCCAGCCTCGGCGGCACCGCGTGGGCGGCCTTCCGGCAGGTGGTGAGTTCGCCCTACCTGGCGCTGATCGCGCTGTTCGTGTTCCTGCTCACGTGGGTGTCCACATTCCTCTACCTCGAGCAGCAGGCCTTGGTCGCCGAGGTGTTCACCGACCGCGACGCGCGGACGAGGTTCTTCGGCCGACTGGACTTCTGGGTGCAGGCCGGGTCGCTCGCGATGCAGCTGTTCCTGTTCGGCCGGCTGTACCGCTGGCTCGGTTTCCGCGCCCTGATCGTCGCCGTGCCCGTGCTGATGACGCTCGGCTTTGCCGCGCTCGCGCTGTTCCCGACGTTCGCGGTGCTTGTCGCCGTGATGTTCGCGCGCCGCGTCGGCGAGTACTCGCTCACGCGGCCGTCGCGCGACACGCTATATACGTCGGTCACGCGCGAGGAGCGCTACAAGGCCAAGAGCCTGATCGACACGTTCGTGTACCGGGGCGGCGACGCCACGTCGGCATCCGCGCACGCGCTCGTGAAATCCACGTTCGGCCTGGGACTGAGCGGCGCCGCGTGGTGCGGGGCGTTGCTCGCGGCGACCTGGGGCGTGGTTGCGTGGCGCCTCGGCACGCGCCACGTCGCGCTCAATCCTCGACGCTGAAGCGCAGCGTCGCCGACGTCCGCTGCGGGACCGGCCGGCCGTTGACGACGCGCGGGCGGTACTTCCAGCCGGCGACGGCCGCGATCGCCGCAGCGTCGAACACGCCGCGCGGCTCCGCAGCCACGACCGCGACATCCGTGGTCGAGCCTTGCTCGGTCACGGTGTATTCCACTTCCACCCAGCCGCCGACGCCCTGGCGGAACGCGTCCGGGGGATAGGCAGGACCGGGCGTCGCCACCGGCTCGAGGTCGCGCTGCTGCACGCCGGCCTCGGCGGCGAGCAATGCGACGGCGGCGCTGGTGTCCGTCTCCGGATTGCGCCGCTCGTAACCGGCGATCGGCAGCGCCGGGGCGACCGGCCCGCTGTAATGACGCGGCGCCGGTGGCGGCGCTCTCCGGGCCTGCGACGTCGGGAGCGTGCCTGGGCCGAGCACGCGCGGAGCGAGCGGATCGGGCTGGACTCGCGCTGCCTGCGGAGGGGCCGCGGGTGCCGCTGCGACGGGGGCCGGCGAGAACCGCGTCACCGGCACCTGGGCCAGGCGTGTCGCTTCGTCGGCAAGCGTGGTCGCGGTCGCGGGCACGCCGGCGGCGACCACTGGCGGGGGACGGTGCTCGAGTCCGGCGATCACCGCGCGCGCTCCCGAGCTGTCGGAGTCGATCTCGAGCACGCGTCGCGCGATACGGCGCGCTTCGGCCGTGTCGCCCGATGCGGCAGCCCGTTCGGCAACGAAGACCAGCCGTGCGAGCGTGGTGTCGAGGCCGTTGCGTGCTTCGGGATCGTCCGGCCGGGTGAGCAGCACGGCCGAGTACAGGTCGAGCGCGTTGCGCGCGGGCGGGGATTCGTAGCGGCCGGCGGCGAGCGCGGCGCGTGCGCGCGACAGCACCGGGTCCGCGAGTGGCGCGGCCGGCACGACCGGGAGGGAGCGTGCCGAAGCCGGATCGGGCGCCTGCGGCTGGCCGTAGCGCGCGATCAGCACGGCTGCGAGCGTCCCGAGGAACAATAGCACCCCGGCGCCGACGAACAGCCACTTGCGCGGATCGACGCGCGTCCTGAGCTCTCGCACCAGCGGGAGCAGCGGTTGCGTGGCGCGACCCCCCCGCCGTTCCACATGGCTGCGGATCGCGGCATTCAGGAACATGCCGGCCCGCTTCGGCGACAGCGGCTTGTGCATGAAGCGATAGACGAGGCCGTCGCTGACCAGCCCGGCGAGCACGGCTTCGTCCTCGCGGCGTCCGGCCACCACGACCACGACGTCGGGGAACTGGTCGACGATCTGCTCGATCAGCGTTGCCGGTCGCGCGGTCACCGCGGCCATGTCGATGAGCATCACCCCGCAGCGACCGGAGATCAGCAGGTCGACCGACTCCTCCGTCGACCGTGCCCGCCACACCGGGTTGCGCTCGCCGACCGCGTGGCGAGTGGCTTCGAAGAGGCCGAGGTCGCCCGTGAGCACCACCACGTCGACCATGAGTGCCGGCGCCGATGGGGCACCGGCCTCGCTCAGGTTTTCCTGGACGGGGCGGGGCTGGGGTCTTGCTTGCACCCCCGGATTGCGCACCAGGGCCGGCCTCGGGTCCACCGGCCGATGGCGAAAACCTGAAGCAATTCAAAGTTCGAGGCCCATCGGCGGGCAGTTGGATCGAGTCTCGCACCATGGCGCCGAGGCGGTGCGGGGGGGCAGGCTCGACAGGGACGGGCGCCGCGAGCATGATCGCTTCCCGATCCATAGAAGGCCGGAGCACCGGCCCCGGGGAAAGCGGAACATGAGCGGACCGGTCACGTTCGCCTCGAAAGTCGCCATCGAGCATCGCGAGGCGCTCGAGCGGTTGTTGTTCTTCAACGGCTGCCAGTACCGCGTCGCCGAGGGCATCGTGGACGTGATCGACCGCTTCGGCCCGCCCGAGATCCACGTGGACGGCGAGTGGCTGCGCGTGCAGGTATCGGAACTGTCGAACGGTGTCCAGTCGCTCTTCGCGGTCGAAACCACCACCGGGCGGCCGATCGGCGTCGCGGTCTACATGCGGGCCGACCTCGAGCACGTGACCGTGCTGCACATCGGGCTCAGCGAGGAGTACTGCGCGGGCGGCGAACGCGAGAGCCTCAAGCTGCTGCTGCGCATGCTGAAGGAGCTACGCCGCTCGTCGCGGCGGGTGAAGGGCGTGCGCCGCCTGAAGGTGGCCTACGGCGAGCAGCGCTCGCGTGCCGGTGCCTGATCAGGGCACGGCCGATCCCGCGCCGAGCAGGTCCGCGATCATCGCGCGCACCGCGCGGATCCGCCGCCCGTTGCGCGTCGCGTAGTCCTCGCCTTCGTATCCCCACCAGTCCCAGCAGCCGAACGCGTTGAGCGGCTGCAGGCTCTTCTCGATCTGCGGGAACAGCAGCACGACGCGGTTGGCCTCGGCCACTTCCAGGTAGCCCGCGCCGCGCACGAACGCATCGCCCACGAACGAGCCACCCGGCTGGCAGCCGTGGAACACGACGTGCAGCCGGCTGGCGATCGTGGTGCTGCGGGACTCGCTGCCGCGCAATCCCAATGGCAAGATCCTCAGGCGCGAGCTGCGCGTGGAACTGGCCCGAGCCTGACCTCACCGATGGAGCACCCTTGAGCGGCACCGCCTGGATCGATCGCTACTTCACATCGGCCGACGGGCTGCGTCTCTATTACCGCGACTACCCGGCCGCGGAGCCGGGCCGCCTGCCCGTGCTGTGCCTGCCGGGGCTCACGCGCAACTGCCGCGACTTCGAGAGCTCGGCGCTGCGGATCCGGAGGACGCGGCGCGTGCTGAGCGCCGACCTGCGCGGCCGCGGTCGCTCCCAGTACGACCCGAACTTCCTGAACTACCACCCGGGCACCTACGTGGCCGACCTGGCGCGGCTGCTGGCCGATGCCTGCGTCGAGAAGGTGATCCTTTTCGGTACGTCGCTCGGCGGAATCCTGTCGATGCTGATCGCGGCGGGCACGCCTGGGGTGCCGGCGGCGGTGATCCTGAACGACATCGGCCCGGAAGTGGCGCCGGAAGGCCTGCAGCGCATCGCGAGCTACGTGGGTCGCCACGGCCCGGTGCACGACTGGGCCGAGGCCGCTGCGCAGATGCGCTCGATGTACGGCGTGGCGATGCCCGACGCCAGCGACGCCGACTGGCTCGCCTTCGCCCAGCGCAGCTACACCGAGGTGAATGGCGTTCCCGTGCTCGACGTCGACCCAGGGGTTGGCGAAGCCGTGCGTGCCGCGCCCACCGGAGCCGCGCCCGACCTGTGGCCGGTGTACGCTGCGCTGAAGCCACTGCCGACGCTGGCGATTCGCGGCGAGCTGTCCGACGTACTGTCGGTGGCCACGTTCGACCGCATGCAGCGCGAGAAGCCCGACCTGCGGCGCCTCACCGTGGCACGGCGCGGCCATCCGCCGTTGCTCGACGAACCGGAGTGCGTCGCGGCGATCGACGAGTTCCTCGCCGGGTTGCCCTGACGGGAACCATGCAGCGACTCGAAGCCGCGCTGCTGTGGTTGCTCGCTTGCCTCGGCCTCGCGACTGGCCTGGCGCTGCTGGCCCCCTTGGGTTGGCCCTTTGAGTTGTTCAGCCATTTCCGCGTGCAGTATGCGGCGGCGGCCTTCGCCCTGGCCCTCCTGCTCGCGTGGCGCCGTCGGGCGATGCCGGCGGTGCTGGCGCTCGCGATCGGTGGTTGGCACGCGCTGCCCGGTTTCCCAGCTTCGCCGGGCGCGGTCGCGTCCCCGGCGTGCGCGGGCCCCGCCGTCACCGTCGCCACCGTGAACGTCCAGTTCTCCAACGGGCACCGCGACGCGTTCCGGGCGTGGCTCGCGACGCAGCCGGCGGACTTCCTGGTGATCCAGGAGGTGACCTCTGCCTGGGCGAGGGAGTTCGATGCCCAGGCCGCCTACCCGCACCGGCACGTCGTGTCGCGCGAGGATGCCTATGGCCTTGCGCTACTGAGCCGCTGGCCGATGGAATCGGTGACGCTGGTGGACCTTGCCGGCGATGGGCTGCCATCGCTTACGGGCATCGTTGATGCCGGCGGGCAGCGCATCCGCTTCCTCGGGCTGCACACGCATTGGCCGATCACGCCCGCACTCGCGGCTGCCCGCGACGAAGCCCTGCAGGGCGCGGCAGCCCTTGCGAGCGCAGCCGACCTGCCGGTGGTGCTGCTCGGCGACCTGAACCTCACGCCCGATTCGCCCGCGTTCGACCGGCTGCTCGACGAATCAGGGCTGCGAGACGCGATGCTCGACCGCGGCTGGCGCCCGACGTGGCTCGCGGGATTCTGGCCGCTCGCGTTGCGCATCGACCACGTGCTGGTTTCGTCGAGCCTGTGCGTCGAGCAGGCCGAGGTGGGTCCCCCGATCGGTTCGGATCACCGGCCGGTCGTCGCGACGCTGCGTACGCGGCAGGCGCGATAGGCGCGATAGGCGCGATAGGTGTCAGGTTTGCAAGTTCGGCAAGATTGCTGGCGATCGCAATCTTGCCGAACTTGCAAACCTGACACCTACTCTGCCGGCAGCGTCTCGCCGGTCGGCGGCGCGAACTCCCGGCAGCACTCGAGCAGCCACGCGCGGAAGCGCACCACTTTCGGCAGCGAGAAGTGCTCCGGCGGCGCGATCAGGTACCACGCGCTGTGCTGCTGCACGCTCGGCATCATCGGCCGCACCAGCCGCCCGGCGGCGAGGTCGGCCGCCACGAGCGACCAGCGCGCCAGCGCCACGCCCTTGCCTTGTTCGACCGCGGCCAGCGTGGCGGACGCGTCGTCGAGCACGAGCGACGTATCCGCACGCGTAGTGTCGCCGCCGACGCGACGCAGCCAGTCGGGCCAGGGTTCCGACCGGCTGTGCAGCAGGGGGTAGCGGGCGAAGTCGGCCAGCGTCTCGATCGGGCCGAGCCGGGCCAGCAGGGCCGGGCTGCAGACCGGAAACACCCACTCGTCGAGCAGGCGCTCGGCTTTGAGGCCCGGCCACTGCCCGTTGCCGTAGCGGATGGCCGCGTGAAAATCGTCGCGACTGAAATCGAGCGCGGTCCGTGCCGGCCCGAAGCGCACCTCGATCTCCGGGTGGCGTCGCGTGAACTCGCCGAGCCGCGGCAGCAGCCAGCGCTGCAGGAACTCGCTCGGCACGCTCAGGTTGAGCATGCCGCCCACGCGCTCCCGGCGAATCCGATCGACCGCGCGGCGCAGCTCATCGAGCCCGCGGCGTACGCCCGGCAGCAACTCGGCGCCTTCCTGGGTGAGGGCCACGGCCCGGGTGTGGCGCCTGAACAGGGCCACGCCGATGTCGGCTTCGAGGGCCTTCACCTGTGCGCTGACCGCGGCCGTGGTCACGCCGAGTTCCTTGGCGGCGGCCGTGAAGCTGAGGTGTGTCGCGACGGCTTCGAAGACCCGGAGCGCGTTCAGCGGCAGACGGTCGTTGGGCGCGGACATCGCTCATCCCAGATTAAGAAGTGCTTAACAATACTTCTGAGAGTGTTGCTTGACAAGGGGTCGTCGAAGCCTCTGTCGAGGGAATCTGAAAAAACCGGGCTCCTCCGGTATGCTGCTGCGCATGCCTGCCCGAGCCTTGTTTCCGACCCTCGTGTACGAGGCCCGCTTGCCCCCCGCGGGCTGGCGGGCGTTCAACCAGCGACTGCTCCACGAGTGCCTCCAGACCCGCGAGGACGATGTCGCCGGGCAGAAGTGGTCCGCCGCCCGCTACCCCGGCGGCTACACCTCGTACGGCTCGCTGTGCTGCATGCACACGCTGTCGCCGACCTTCGCCGCGCTGGAACGCAAGCTGCGCCGCCACGTGCGCGCCTACGCCCGCGCGCTCGAGCTCGATCTCGAGGGACGCGAGCTCGCAATGACCGATTGCTGGATCAACATCATGCCGCGGCTCGTGGTGCACAGCCTGCACCTGCACCCGCTCTCGACAATCAGCGGTACCTACTACGTGCGGACGCCGCGCGGCGCGCCGGGCATCAAGTTCGAGGATCCGCGCCTCGATCGGTTCATGGCCGCCCCGCCGCGCAAGGCGGATTGCCGGCCCGAGCACCAGCACTGGGTGACGGTGCCCGCCGTGGCCGGCAAGCTCGTGCTGTTCGAGAGCTGGCTGCGTCACGAGGTGCCGCCGAACCCGGTCGAGGCGGAGCGCATCAGCATCAGCTTCAACTACGGCTGGTTCTGACCCTGCCTCCCGGCCACGTGAAACTGCGGCCCCGCCGCTCGCGAATCGACGGGCATGACGGAGACCCCCCTCATGAGCCGCGCCCTGCGCCTGGGATTGCTGCCCCTGACCGCCCTGCTCGCCGCCTGCTCCTCGACGCCCGCCATTCCCGTCGCCGACCAGGTCGACCTCGAGCGTTTCATGGGCGACTGGTACGTGATCGCCAACATCCCGACCTTTGCCGAGAAGGGAGCGCACAACGCCGTGGAGTCGTACCGGCTCGACAAGGATGGCAGCATCGCCACGACCTTCACGTTCCGCGAAGGCTCGTTCGACGGCCCGGAGAAGGTCATGCGGCCGCGCGGCTTCGTGCGCGACCGGGGGTCGAACGCGGTCTGGGGCATGCAGTTCGTGTGGCCCATCAAGGCCGAGTACCTGATCGCCCACGTCGATGCCGATTACACCGAGACCATCATCGCGCGCAGCCGGCGCGACTACGTCTGGATCATGGCGCGCACCCCCCAGATCCCCGAGGCCGACTTCGCGCGCCTGAAGCAGAAGGTCGCCGACCTCGGCTACGATACGGCCCAGCTCGAGAGCGTGCCGCAGCGCTGGTGACGTGGCGGCGCGCCGGACACTGCAGGAGGAACCCATGAATACCCGTACACTGGCCTTCGGCCTGGTCGCTGCCGTCGCGGTGTCTTTCGCCGCGCTCGCAGACGGCGAACTCGCGCCGCTCTCGCAGGAGGCTTACCAGGCGCTGCCGAAGTCCGGCGAGCAGGCGCCGTTCGTGCTCGACGTGCGCGCGCCCGAGGAGTTCGTCACCGGACACGTGCCGGGCGCGGTGAACATCCCGTACGACCAGGTTGCCGCACGACTCGCCGAGGTGCCGAAAGACAAGCAAGTGGTGCTGTATTGCCGCAGCGGGCGGCGTGCCGGTATGGCGGCGGAGGTGCTCGCCGCGAACGGCTACACGCGCCTCATGCACCTCGAGGGCGACATGCCGGCGTGGATCGAGCAGGGCCGGCCCGTGGCGACGCCGAAGGATGCGGCCGCTTGCGTCGCAGCACTCAAGGGCGGCGATGCAGACCGGCAGGCCTGCGCCGCAAACTGAGACGCGCTAGCCCCCGAGCGCCTGGTCGAGGTCGGCGACGAGATCGTCGACGCTCTCGAGGCCGACCGACATCCGGACCAGGTTTGGCGGCGTCTGCGACAGCGGGCCCTCCATCGAGGCACGGTGCTCGATGAGGCTCTCGACGCCGCCGAGGCTGGTGGCACGGGTGAACAGCCGCACCCGGCTCGTCACGGCTAGCGCTTCGGCCGCCCCGCCCGGCACCTGGAACGACACGACCGCGCCGTAACCGCCCTGCATCTGCCGGGCGGCGAGCGAGTGACCCGGATGCCGCTCGAGCCCCGGGTAGTGCACGCGCTCGACGCGCGGATCGGCCGCCAGGAATCGAGCCACCGCCAAGGCATTCGCCGACTGCTGCCGAACCCGCAGCGGCAGTGTCGGCAGGCTGCGCAGCAGCAGCCAGCAGTCGAACGGCGACGGCACGCCGCCGCCGGCGCCCTGGAAATGGCGCAATGCCTCGAGTTCCGCGGAGGCCTCGCGCACGACCACGACGCCGCCCAGCACGTCGCTGTGGCCGCCGAGATACTTCGTGGTGCTGTGCATCACGAGGTCGGCGCCGAGCGCGAAGGGTTGCTGCAGCACCGGGCTCGCGAAGGTGTTGTCGCAGCCGAGCAAGGCGCCGCGATCGTGCGCCAGCGCCGCGAGCGCGGCGAGATCGCTCACGCGCAGCAAAGGGTTCGAGGGCGTCTCCACCCAGAGCAGCGTTGCGCCCGGCTCGAGCGCGCGGCGCACGGCGTCGAGGTCGGTCGTGTCGACGAACTCGGCGGCACCGTGCCAGCGCGGCAGGATTTCGCGCAACTGTTTCGCGGTGCCGTGGTAGCAGTCGGACGAGCACACCACTCGCCCGCCTGCTGCCGCCAGCGTGAAGACCGCCAGCGTAGCCGCGGTGCCCGATGCGAACGCCACAGCCTCGTGCCCGCCTTCGAGGGCCGCGACCGCTCGCTCCAGCGTGGTGCGATTCGGGTTGCCGCTGCGCGAGTAGAAGTAACCGTGCGGGTACGAACCGTCCGCGCCCCGCTCGAACGTCGTCGCGAGGTGGACCGGTTCGCGCAGCGCGCCGGTCGCAGGATCCGGCTCGCGCCCGGCGTGAATGGCGAGTGTCTCGAATTTCATCGCGGCGGTTCGTATTCCTGGAAGGCAACCACGAGCAGGCCGGGGCCACCGTGCACTCCGAACGCGGTGCCGCAGGGGAGCAGCCGCCGGTATACGACGTTGTCGGCCATGAGTTCGTCGAGGAGCCACCGGCCGTCGGCCTCGCAGTTGGCGTGCCCCACCAGCAGGCGATAAGGCACGTCCGCGCGCATGCGCCGCCGCACGAAGCGCGCGAATTTCTCCTTGAGCTGCTCGCGCCCGAACAGCACGCCGCCGGCGGTGACGCGGCCGTCACGCGTCGCGTGCAGCACCGGCATCAGCTGCAGGCCGTCGGCGACGTTCTTGAGCCAGCGCGGCACGCGGCCGCCCCGCACCGCATACTCGAGCGAACCGACCAGCCCGAACGTGCGGGTCTTCGGCAGGATCGCGCGCGTCGCCTCGATCACCCGGGCGGCGTCGTAACCGGCCTGTGCGCACTCGGCGGCGTACATGGCGACGAGGCCCTGGCCGAGCGAGGCATTGAGGCTGTCGATCACCGTCACCTTGCCGTGCGTGCTGACGCGCGCGGCGGCCGATTCGGCCGCACCGCACGTGCCGCTCACGCGCCGCGACAGGTGGACCGACACCACCGACTCGAAGTGCGAGGCGAGGAATTCGAACTGACGGCGGAAGTCGCCGGGCGGCGGCTGCGAGGTCTTCGGGTGCGCCGGATTACGGGCGATCTCGGCGAAGAACTCCTCGGCGGTCATGCCGACCTTGTCGAGATAGCTGCGGTCGCCGAACTGCACGCGGATCGGCACCATGTGGATGTCGAGCCGGTCGAGTTCGTCGAACGGGATGTCGGCGGCCGAGTCCGTGACGATCGCCACTTTGCGGCCGGCGGCGTGCGCCGAGTGCTGCTGGCGTTGCATGTCGTCGGCCTTTTCGCCGCTCACGGCGCCGAAACGAGCGGCGACGCGGAACACCTCGGCCGGGTCGTTGACGTGGATGTGCACCCGCACCTTGTGTTGCAGGCCGGCGACCACCAGGCTGCTGCCGAGCGTCGACAGTTGCTCGCGCAGGTGGCGGCGGTCGACCCGCTCGCCGGTCACGACGCACTCGGTGCAATAGCGGTGGGCGAGGTCCTCGGCCTCCCCGGCCGTGAGCTCGGACGCCTCGGCATCGCTCAGCTCGGGCAGCACGACGGCCGGGTCGTCCTGGGAGCCGCTCGCGATGTAGTCGGTCATGCCCTGGATCAACTCGACGAACCCCTGGGCGCCCGCATCCACGACGTTGGCCTTGCGCAGCGCCTCGAGCTGGAACCGCGTCCGCTCGAGCGAGGCCTGCGCGGCCGTTACGCCGCGGCGCAGGAGCGCGGCGAAGTCGCGCACGCCCTCGCGTTGCACGGCGTGCACTTCGTGGGCGAAGTCGGTGAGCACGGTGAGGATCGTGCCCTCGCGCGGCTCGCTGAGGCTCTCGCGCGCGTAGTCGGCGCCGCCGCGCACGCCGTCGGCGAATTCGACGGGACCGACGTTGCCGAGGTGGCCCAGCCGGTCGCCGAGTCCGAGGAAGAACTGGGCGAGGATCGCGCCCGAGTTGCCGCGCGCCCCGTCGAGGGCCGCATCGGCCACGCGCGTGAGCGTCTTGCCCGCGTGGCCGTCCGGCGCCTGCTGCAGGCAACCGAGCACGGCGCGCATGGTGAGCGCCAGGTTCGTGCCCGTGTCGCCGTCCGGCACCGGGAAGACGTTGATCTTGTTGAGGTGTTCCTGGCGCGAGAGCAGGCGTGCGATGCCGGCCTTGAGCGCCCGGTTGATGCGCATCCCGTCCAGTTGCTCGGCCATGGCCGCGGCGGAGTTCACGCGCGCATTTCCCCTTTCAGTCGCGGGACAACAGGAAGCGGTTACCGCCGGAGTTCATGATCACGCCGTCGCGGGTGATCTCCTCGATCGTCGCGCCCTCGGCCGTGGCGTCGCCTTCGCGATAACGGCGCCCGTTGACGAACACGAACCGCTCCTGCGGCTTCGTCGACCATACGTGCAGTTCGAGCCGCAGCTCGGGCAAGGCGCCGCGGGCCGTCATCTCGTCGGCGCGGGGCAATTCGGCGGCGTGCGACGGCCGAGCAGCCTGGATGGCCGCAGGCTCCGCTTCCGGGAGCGACTGGTAAACGACCGACCCGTGCTGCACCGGCGACACCGCCGCAGGTCCGGGCGGCGGCGCTGCCGCGGCAGCGGCGGCCTCCGGGTCCATCGGCGGGGTGTAGCCCGACATCTCCAGCTCGAGTCGATTGCGCGTGCCGGTGGCGGGCGACTCGGCCGGGCGCAGCATCGGCGCAGGCGCGGCGACCGGCGGCTCCGGCAGGGTCTGCGTGACGCTAGCCTGTGCGGTCGGCGCTGCGATCGCCGCGGCAGGGGCGGCGGCAGCCGCACCGGATTTCGCCGCCGGTGCAGCCACGGCAGCGGCATCGACCGAGGCCGCGGGTTCGTCCCGGGCCTTCATCAGCAGCAGCACGCCGATCGCGACGAGGTTCACCACCAGCAGCCCGATCGCCGCCGTGGCCCAGCGGTTGGGACTCGGCTTAGGCGCTGCTACCGCCGCCTCGACGAGGGCCGGCCCGGTCTGGCGTTGGCGTTCGTGCTCCGACTTGCGCAGGGCGTCGAGGATGAACGACATGGTGCTCAGCCTCCCGTCCGGGCGACGATGGTCGGCGACCCCGTCGCGTTCAGCACCGTGTCGAGGGCGATCTGCGTCTGCACGCCGGCGACGCCGTCGACGGCCAGCCGATGCTGGCGCTGGAAGTCCTGCACGAGCTGCGCGAGCTCGTCGTCGTAGACGTCGTTGCCCGGCGGAGCCGCCGGCAGGCCTTGCGCGGCGCGCAGGCTGTCGCGCAGCCAGCGCACATCGTCGCCGCGCATGCCCGGCGCGAGCGCCTTCACGACTGCGAGCGGTGGACGCCACAGCAGCAGGAAGTCGCCGAACCAGTAGCGCGACATCGCCGGGATGGACACCTCGCGCTGCTCGCCGCCGAGGTCGATGCGGGCGCGCTCATCGTCGAGGCTGGTCAGCACCACCTGGTGGTTGCGGCCGAGGTCGTCGGTGAGCGTGAGGATCGCCGGGCGGTTGAGCGCGCGCAGCTGCGCCCACGAACCCTTCTGGAACAGGCACTCGAGCCCCTGGCGCGTCGCCTGGTCGCAACCGCGGCCCTTGGCGGGGTCGTACAGCGCTCCCCACAGCGCGAACAGCTTGCCGAGCGCGGCTTCGGTCGTCGTGTCGTTGCCGTGGCGCACGAGCAGCTGGTCAAGTGGAACTTCCTCTGTGGCGGCGGCGGCCGGCGCTTCGCTGGCGGCGGGAGCCGTTGTCGCCGGCGCCGCGGTGGCAGTCGGCCCAGCTTCGGTGGCTGGACGGGCGTGCGCTGCGTCGGGCTCCGCCGCGGCCGCCACCGCCCGTGTTTCGGAGCGCGAGCCCACGTACATCCACGCAGCGACGCCGACCAGCGCGACCGCCGCGACGACCGCGGCCGCGGTGGTCCACTTGAGCCAGGGGGCCGGCACCGGCCGGCCGTAAACCTCGGACGCAGCCTGGCGGATCAGCGCCGCGCCGGCACGGTGGTCCTCCTGGGTGAACGCGCCGAGCAGCGCGCGGTCGCAGATCACGTTGATCACGCGCGGGATGCCGCCGCTCAGGCGGTGGATCTCGCGCAGCGCCGACGGCGTGAACACCTCGGCCGTGGCGCCGGCGATGCGCATGCGGTGCTTCACGTAGCCCGCCGTTTCCTCGGCCGTCAGCGGGTTCAAGTGGTAGCGGCCCGTGATGCGTTGCGCGAGCTGCCGCAGCTCGGGCTGGTCGAGCAGCGCGCGCAGTTCCGGCTGGCCGATCAGGATGATCTGCAGCAGCTTGGTCGTGGCCGTCTCGAGGTTGGTGAGGAGCCGCACCTGCTCGAGCGTCTCCGTGCCCAGGTTCTGCGCCTCGTCGACGATCAGCACCACGCGGCGGCCGCGCGCGTGCGTTTCGAGCAGGTGCCGCCCGAGCAGGTCCATCAGCGTCTTGGTGCTGCCGCGGCCGGACTCCGGCACGTGGACGTGCAGTTCCTCGCAGATCGTGAGCAGGAACTCGGCCGGCGTGACGCGCGGGTTCAGGATCAGCGCGACGTCGGCATGACCGGGCAGCTGCTCGAGCAGGCTGCGGATCACGGTGGTCTTGCCGGTGCCCACCTCGCCCGTGAGCTGGATGAAGCCGCCCGCCTCGTTGATCCCGTACATGAGGTGCGCGAGCGCCTCCGCGTGCCGCTCGCTGAGGTACAGGTAGCGGGGGTCGGGCGTGATCGCGAACGGCTTTTCCTGGAGTCCGAAAAAGCTCGTGTACATGCGGGGTTAGGCCGTCTCCGGCGCAGCCGAGGTGGGTCACCAATGATGCCTGCCCGGGCCGGGCGTGGCTAGCGCGGCGGGTGGCTGATCATGCCTCCCGCTTGCGCGGGAGGGCGCTGGCCGGCGCGAGCACCCCTTTGCCGAACCGCTCGCGGATCCGGTCCACGGCGGCGTCGAGCTCGCGGTTGCGCGCAGTCTGGGGTGCCGTGAACAGGTCGAGTTGCGTCGCCGGCGCCAGGTCGCTCACGCCGACTCCCAGCAGGCGCAGGGCCGCGCGGGGTTGCGCAGTCAGCCACGCGTCGAGCAGCTCGGTCGCGATCGACGTGATGACCCGCGTCTCCTGGGTGGGGGGCTCGAAGTGCCGTTGCCGGCTGTAAGTCGTGAAGTCCTTGCGCCGGATCTTGACCGTGACACAGGCTGCCGTGAGCGCGCGGGACCGCAGCCGTGCGCTTACCTTGTCGGCCAGCCGCACGATTTCGGTCTGCAGGCGTGCGTGGTCGGCGATGTCGGTGTCGAAGGTTTCCTCGGCGCTGATCTGCTTCTCGTCCTGGTCCGGCACGACTGGCCGGGTGTCGATGCCCGCCGCGCGCTGCAACACCCGTTCCGTGTAGCGGCCGAAGATCGGCCGTAGCCGTGCGGCACTGGCCTGGCGCAGTTCGCCGAGCGTGCGGATCCCGAGCGCCTCGACTTTCGGCGCGGTTTTGGCGCCGAGTCCAAACAGCTTGCGGATCGGCAGCGGGTCGAGCACCACGTTGATCTCGTCCGGCCGCACCACGACCAGCCCGTCGGGCTTGCGCAGGTCGGAGGCGATCTTGGCGACGAGCTTGTTCGGCGCCACGCCCACCGAGGCCGTGAGCCCGGTGCGTTCGAGGATCCGCCGCTTGATCTCGTGCGCGACGCGCCCGCCGTCGCCGAGGCCGCCCGTGCCCGCCGTGACGTCGAGGAACGCCTCGTCGAGCGACAGTCCCTGCACCAGCGGGGTGAATTCGTGGAAGACCGCGAACACCTGCTTCGATACGTCGGCGTAGTGGCCGATGCGTGGCCGGACGCAGGCGGCGTCCGGGCAGCGGCGCAGCGCCTCGCGCATCGGCATCGCGGAGTGCACGCCGTAGCGGCGCACCTCGTAACTGGCGGCGGCCACCACGCCGCGGCCCCCGGTGCCGCCGACGATCACCGGCCGGCCGCGCAGCGACGGGTCGTCGCGCTGCTCGACCGACGCATAGAAGGCGTCCATGTCCACGTGCAGGATGGTGCGGGCGTCCACGGGGCCCAAGAATACCCCCGTGGCGCCGCTGGCCGCGGCATCCGTTCGCGGTTGCCGGGCGAATCGGCGACAATGAGAATTCACCGCGCACGATCGCGCGTTCCGATCGAGAGGAGTCACCCCATGAGCCACCACATCGAATTGCCCCCGCTGCCGTATGCCCAGGACGCGCTCGCGCCGGTGATCTCCGCCGAGACCCTGTCGTTCCACTACGGCAAGCACCACAAGGCCTACGTCGACAACGTGCTCAAGCTGGTGGCGGGCACGGAGCTCGCGGAGCAGCCGCTCGAGGCGGTCATCAAGGCCGTGGTCGGCAAGCCGGACAAGGTCGGCGTGTTCAACAACGCCGCGCAGGTCTGGAACCACACGTTCTTCTGGAACAGCCTGAAGCCCAATGGCGGCGGAGCGCCGACCGGGCCCGTGGCGAAGGGCATCGACGCCGCCTTCGGCAGCTACGAGAACTTCAAGAAGGAATTCGCCAACGCCGCGATGACGCAGTTCGGCAGCGGCTGGGCGTGGCTGGTGGCCGACAAGGGCCAGCTCAAGATCGTGAAGACGCCGAACGCCGACACGCCGCTCACCACCGGCCAGGCGGCGCTGCTCACCGTCGACGTGTGGGAGCACGCCTATTACCTCGACTACCAGAACCGCCGCGCCGATTTCGTCGCCGCAGTGATCGACAAGCTGCTCAACTGGGACTTCGCGAACGCGAACCTCGCGCGCGCCGGCTGACCGCCGCGCTGCGGCCCGCCCGCACCGGGCTCACAAGGTGAGCGCCGTGTAGGCGAGCAGCCCGATGCCGGTGAAGACCGTGCAGAAGAGGTACGCCATGCCGAGCAGCGCGTACTTCGGCACGGTCTTCCACCAGCTCTGCGCATAGACGCGGCGCATCGCCTTGAGCAGGTACAGCGGGACATAGAACACCAGCACGGTGCCCAGGATCCGCTGGACTGCCGCGAGACCACTCGCCACCGCGCCCGTCGACAACTCCGCCAGGCGCTCGAACAGCAGCACGAGGACGCCGGTCAGGAAGAAGAACGCGTGGAAGTGCACCACGAACAGCAGGTGTTCCACGTAGTAGCGGCCCGACCGGATGTAGAGCAGCGACAGCGCCGCCGCGATCAGCGGCAGGAAAATGAACATCATCTTCGGGATGTTGTTCCACAGCGCCCGGCCGAACGACTGCTGGTCGGCGACGATCTTGCGGCAGGCGTCGCGCAGGCGCGGCTCGTACCGTTCGAGGAACGGCGCGCCCTCCAGATTGAAATTCTCCTCCCCGCACGGGTCGGCCATCAGCCGGGCCGTGGCGGCACGCTCCTCGGGCGTGGCGGCGGCCAGGCTGGTTTCCAGCTCGGCACGCAGCTCCTGGCGGGCATCGGCCGGCACGCGCTTGACGAGCTGATCGATCAGGCGCCGCGCTTCCGCATCCAGTGCCGGCGGCGGCGCTGGCGCCTCGGGCGTCGCAGCAGGTGCCGGCGGCGTGGCGGCCGGGTCCGCAGGCGTGGCTCCGTCCGGTTCCGGCGTGCCCTCCGGCGCCGCGCCGCCCTGCCGCAGCTGGATGTTGGTGCCGCCATCGTCGAGCTGCACCGCGACCTCGCGGCCCGGGTCGTCGAACGACGCCAGCACGAAGAACACCAGGCTCAGCACCAGGTACATGCGGAACGGCGGCGTGTAGCTGGCGCGCCGGCCGCGCAGAAAGTCCTGCGTCAACAGGCCCGGGCGGAACGCGAGCGGCCATAGGGTGCGCCAGACCCGCGAGTCGGTATCGAGCAAGTCGCCGATGACGTCCCTGGTCAGCCCCCACAACGAGAGCACGCGCACCTTGGCGGGCTGCCCGCAATGCGAGCAGTGCTGGCCCGTGAGTACCTCGCCGCAGTTGAGGCAGTTCTCCGTCGAGACCTTGCCGCGCACGAACTCCTCGCGGTGCGGCAGCACGCGGCGCTCGGCGGTGAAGCGATCGCCGAAACGCGCGATTCCGTGCGCGCGCATGTGCGGCGCGTGGTTCGTGAGGTAGTCGTCGAGCGCCGCCTGGTTGCGCAGCCGGTATTGCACGATGCGGCGGATGCGGCCGGCGGGTGCCGAAGGGTCATCGAGGATCTCCGCCGAGCGGAACCCCTCGAACTGCAGCATGTCGGCAATGTGATCGCGCAGCCACGTATCGAACGGGTCGGCGATGTCGGCGTCCGCCTCGAGGTTCACCTCGTAGATGACGCCCGGGTTCTCCTGCGGCAGCTGCACGGCTGGGGGGTGTCAGGTTTGCAAGATCTGCAAGATGGCTGATGTCTCGGCGTGCATCGTGAACCATCTTGCAGATCTTGCAAACCTGACACCCAAAAAGGACGGTGGCCCGAGGGCCGCCGTCCGTGTGTCGTCACCGGTGTGGAGACTGCGTTACAGCAGGTCCTTGACGCCGTCGCGTTCCTCGAGCAGCTCCTTGTAGGTGGCGTCCATCTTGCCTCGGCTGAAATCGTTGATCGCGAGTCCCTGCACGATCGTGTATTCACCGCCGCTACAGGTGACTGGATAGCCGTAGATCACGCCGGCGGGGATGCCATAGCTTCCGTCCGAGGGCACGGCCATGCTCACCCAGTCGCCCTCCGGCGTGCCCTTCACCCAGGTGTGGATGTGGTCGATCGCCGCCGAGGCCGCCGACGCAGCCGACGACGCGCCGCGCGCCTTGATGATCGCAGCGCCGCGCTGTTGCACGGTCGGGATGAACTGCTCCTTGTACCAGGCGTCGTCCACGAGCGAGAGCGCGGGCTTGCCGCCCACGGTGGCGTGGTGCAGGTCGGGATACTGCGTGGCCGAGTGGTTGCCCCAGATGATGACCTTGCGCAGGTCGGTGGTGTGCGTGCCGGTCTTCTCGGCCAGCTGCGACAGAGCGCGGTTGTGGTCGAGGCGCACCATCGCGGTGAAGTTGCGCGGGTTCAGGCTCGGTGCGTTCTTCATCGCGATGAGCGAGTTGGTGTTGGCCGGGTTGCCCACGACCAGCACGCGCACGTTGCGGTCGGCGACCGCGTCGAGCGCCTTGCCCTGCGCCGAGAAGATCTGCGCGTTGGCGAGCAGCAGGTCCTTGCGCTCCATGCCCGGGCCGCGCGGCCGCGCGCCGACGAGCAACGCGACGTGGCAATCCTTGAACGCGACCTTGGCGTCGTCCGTGGCGACGATCTTGTTCAGCGTCGGGAACGCGCAGTCGCTGAGCTCCATCATCACGCCCTGCAGGGCCCCCAGCGCCGGCGTGATCTCGAGCAGGTGCAGGTTGACGGGCTGGTCGGCGCCGAGCATCTGGCCCGAGGCCACTCGGAAGGCGAGGGCGTAGCCGATCTGGCCTGCAGCGCCCGTGATCGCGACGTTGACGGGGGTCTTCATGGATTGTCTCCGCTGGTGTTCTGCTGTGGCCGCGGCGACCGACGGCCCCCTCGAGAGGCTGCCGGCCGAGCGATCAGGAATGTTAGCAGCCGCAAGTGGGTGTTCCCTGTAGGGATTCCCCGCGGTTTTGGGCCATGAGCGGCGGAGGCATTGCATTTAATCTACTGTTGTAGTTAACTACAACAGTACCCATTCCAACACCGTTTGCCTGGGAGTCAGAGAGATGCGCGCGGGGAGCAGGGTGGTCGCGGTGGCGCTGGCAGCGGCGGTCTGGATCTATGCGGGCATGTCCCTCGCATCGCGGCCGGTGGCGCAGCAGGCCGACCTGCCGCGGGTCCTCGAGGTGGCGACTTCTGCAGCGGTGGCGGTGGCCGACTGACCCAGCGGGCCCATGCGTGCCCAGCAAATGCAGGGCAGCGCCGCACCGAGCAGGGACCTCATGGATTCCCACTGGAACGACAACCAGCCCATCTATCGCCAGCTGCGCGACAAGGTCGTGGCGATGATCCTCGAAGGCACGCTCACCGACGGTGACGCGCTGCCCTCGGTGCGCAGCGTGGCCGCCGATTTCACGCTCAATCCGCTCACCGTGCTCAAGGGTTACCAGCAGCTGGTCGACGAGGGCCTCGTCGAGAAGCGCCGCGGCCGCGGCATGTTCGTCACCCCGGGCGCGCGCGCCCAGCTCCTCACCGGCGAGCGACAGCGATTCCTCGATCAGGAATGGCCGCGGGTGAAGGCCACGATCGAGCGGCTCGGACTGGATGCCGGGCAACTGCTCGGCGAGCGGGACGAGGGATAGCGTCAGGCAAGCGCCGCATCCCGTTGCTCCGGTCCCTTCGGTTCGATCTTCGGCGGCAGCAGCCGGTACATCACCGGCGTCACGATGCCGCCGATCAGTGTCGATGTGATCAGGCCGCCGATGATCACGATCGCGAGCGGCGAGTAGAGGCCCGAGCCCTGCACCGCGAGCGGCAGCAGGCCGCCGATCGCAGTCGCCGACGTGAGCAGGATCGGCAGGAAGCGGATCTCCCCGGCGCGCGCGATCGCTTCCTCGAGCGGCACGCCCTGCTCGCGCAGCTGGTTGCCGAAGTCGACGAGCAGGATCGAGTTCTTGATCTGGATGCCGATCAGCGC
>Ga0114938_1000058_pt1 | contig 89056 bp, 83 predicted proteins | sample AshMeaBigSpring_FD_88675 | JGI IMG/M metagenome (GOLD analysis project Ga0114938, IMG submission 88675) | Groundwater microbial communities from Big Spring, Nevada to study Microbial Dark Matter (Phase II) - Ash Meadows Big Spring | ecosystem: Environmental > Aquatic > Deep subsurface >...
CGATCTGGAACTGACGCGGACGGTCTACCTCTATGCCGTCGCCGGGAGCCCGCGCTCGAGCGCCGCCGCAACGCTGATGAAGCAGCTGCAGGCGGCCGACTGGTCGAAGTCGATCGACTAGCGCAGATTCCACTAGATGTGGCTCGCTGCGCATCCCCCTCCCCTTGATGGGGAGGGGAGGCACACCGGTCACGATTCAACGCGAGTGGAAAGTGCTCTAGCGCGCCTTTCGCAGCGCTTCGATCATCACATCGACGTCCATGCGCCGGCGATAGTCGGGGTCGACGAAGCGGGCGCGGATCGTGCCGTCGCGCGCCACGACGAACGTCGCCGGAATCGGCAGGAACCAGCTCGGGTTGCCCTGGTAGCGCGCGAGGTCGCGGCCGAATTCCGACATGAACCGCTGCATCTCGGCGCCGACCCAGATCGCGAGATTGAGCGAGAGTGCATAGCCGTTGGCGATATCGGAGAGGATCGTGTAGGCGGCCGCAGCCTCGGCGCGATGCTGAGCGGTGAACTGCTGTTGCTCGGGCGTGATGGCGACGATGCGGCCGCCGACATCCGCCGCCCGAGCATCCGCCTCGGCCAGCGCGCGTGCATTGATCTGGCAATAGGGACACCAGTGTCCGCGATGGAAGGCGATGGCGGCAGGCCCTTCGGCGATCACGTCGGCGAGACTGACGAGCCGGCCGTGCTCGTCCGGCAGCAGGAAGGGAGGCATCGCCTCGCCGATGCGTGGTGCCGACCCGCCCGCGCCAGCCTGCTCCAGCCGCGCCACCAGCCGGTCGACCGCCTCGGCGAACGGCGCGAAGTGAATGCGCAGTGCGTCCGCATAGATCTCGAGCCGGTCGTTGACAGGGGCATCGAGCTCACGCGCGCGCTCAAGGGCCGCCTCGAGAGCGGTCGCGATCCTCTCGTCGGTCATGCGTGACCTCCTCGCGGTCAGGGCGCGGCTCTGCTGATTTCGAGGTTCGAAACCGGCCTCGCAGCACGACCGGTCGGTGATGCTACCACATGAAGGGCGCCTGCGACGTTCGAACGCGAGCGACCGCCTCGGTCCATGGTCTCAGTGGCGGGTCGCCGGAACCTCGTCCAGCGACCACGACCACAGCTCGTCGATCCAATCGATTTCGGCACCGGCGGGCGCGCTCAAGGGTGCGGGCCGCGCATAGCAGATGTGGAACAGGATCCCGTCGTCGGCGAGACGGCACCCGACCGAGATCGCGCTGCCCCATTGAGCGTTGAGAATCGCGCGCCCGATCAGCCGGTCGAAGCGCTCGAGGAGCTCCGGCTGCGCGGCAAGCGGCACAGCCTCATCGACGACGTAGGCGTGCAGGCGCAGTTCGCGGCGGGCAGCGCGACCCCGGTTGAGCTCGACGGCGGTCGAGACGACATCGGGAAGCGCGAGGCTTGCTCCGACAGCGGCGGGCTCGGATGCAACCTCGTGGCGCTGGGCGGGTGTTGGGAGCGTGCGGCCGGCGGCGATGGCGGTATCCGGCCAAGTGGGGCGACGGCGGGTGGGGAGGGCGGTGATCATGGCGCGGCCTTCAGGTTGGGGTCCTGAGGCCAAAGCTAGCGGCCATCGCCACGCCGGAGAAATATCCGCTCGCTTGCCATTCGATAGGCGCGCGCTATGGCGGCGCGGCGCTCAATGCAGCCGGTCGCCGGCCGCGCCGTCGAGGAGCGGTACCGCGACTATCGATCCGGAAGAAAGCCGTTGGTCGAGCCCGCCCATCGTGTCGGCAAATGTCTGCGCCTCGCCCACCACATGATCGATCAGCGACGTCTCGACGAGCGCGAAGGCGCAGGCCCGCAGCGCCGGGCACGTATTGTGCTGGCAAGCGGCAATCATCGAGACGGCGATGCATTCGTCGCGGCAGAAGTCGCGGGAGGCAAACGGCGCCACCTCGATGCCGCGCCGGCTGGCACCGCCGACCGCGCCGACCCAGCTCGACAGGGCACCGACGGCAAGGCGCGCGCCGCACACGCCGAAAACGCCGCAGTAGAGGTTCCAGCAGCGCTCCCATGCCGCGATGTCGCCGGTCTGGCGGCCGAGCATCCAGTAGCGGAAGCCGAGCCCGACGAGGCGCTCGGGCCCGGGCAGCTGGCACGAGCGCGGAGAGGCGTGGCGGCCGTGCTCGGCCGCCGGTAGCGGCGTCACGGATTTGCGTCGTTGCAGCATGGCGCGCGCTCCGGTTCGATCCGCGAGATCTCAGTTGGTCGGGCCGGTGTCGAAGGCGACCTGGTCGACCAGCTCGGAGGCTCGCTTGCGATATTTCGCGATATTCGCGAGCGCAAGCTGGTCCGGCTTCAGCGTGCCCCAGCTCTTGACGAGGTCGGAAGGCGCGACCTTGGGCGAGATCGGATACTCGTTGTTGGCTCTGGAATAGAGGCTCTGGCCCTCGTCGGACGCGAGGAACTCCATGAGCTTCAGGGCATTGGCCTTGTTCTTGGTGTGCCTGGTCAGCGCCATGCCGGAGATGTTGATGTGGCTGCCCCGGTCGGCCGCGTTGGGGAAGATGATCCGAACGCTCTCCGCCCATGCCTTCTGCTCGGGGTTCTTCAGCATTGCTGCCATGTAGTACGTGTTGGCGAGCGCGAGATCGCACTGCCCGAGGTGGACGTCACGCACCGCCTCGCGGTCGCCGCCCGCCGGCTTGCGGCCGAGATTGGCGCGCACGCCCTTGAGCCACGCCTCCGTTGCGGCCTCGCCCCGGTGCGCGATCATCGTCGCGATGAGCGAGGTATTGTAGACGTGCTGGCCGGGCCGCGTGCACACCTTGCCCTTCCATTTCGGGTCGGCGAGGTCCTCGTATGTGATCGCATCCTGCTTGACGCGCTCCTTGGAGGCGTAGATCACGCGGGCGCGCATGGTCAGCCCGAACCAGTGACTGTCGGCATCACGATACAGCGCCGGGATCGCATCGAGCGCCGCGCTCTTGACCGGCTGGGTCAGGCCCGCGTCCTTGGCTTCGGAGAGGCGGCCGGCATCGACGGTGAAGAGCAGGTCGGCGGGACTGGCGGCGCCCTCGGCCGCTAGCCGCTCGTTGAGCCCCGCGGCGGCGAACACTACATTGGTCTTGATGCCCGTCTTCGCCGTGAACGCCTTGAGCAGCGGATCGATGAGGCCTGGCTCGCGATAGGAGTAGATGTTGACCTCGCCTTGCGCCTCAGCGGCGCCGATGGAGCCGGGGACGAGAAGAGCGGCGAGGGCCAAGGCCGTGACGCGGCGCGGCGAAGATGCGAAGTTCATTGCATTCTCCGTTCCGTGGCGTTCAAGGCGCCACATCGGGTTCAAAGTGTACTTCTATAGTCAACAAATCGGCGAATGCGCGGCGACAGTCAAGTGCGACCTAAGCGCCGGAAACGCATTGGAATTACTCTAATTCGAGTGTGTCGCTTCGCGGCGCTGTTGGCCCGCATGACGGAGGCCCGGCTCTACCGCGCGGGCTTTCGCGCCTCACCACTGACGCCGGTCGTGAGCGCTGCGATAGAGCGGTGCTTCTGCCGCGGCGCCTTGCCTCTTGGGTGGAATCGCTTCGCGCGCCGTGGCGCGGAGGCGAGCTCGGCGAGGGTGTGACGGTCGAGGATGGCGGTAAAGGCTTCGAGCGCGCTGTCGAGCACACGGTTCACGCCGGCTGAAAGCGCATGATCCGGGACGGCGACCCCTTCGGCCCGCGGCGAGAGTGCCTTCGACTCCATAGCGCGCACGATGTCGCCGATCCGGATGGAGCCTGCCGGTCGCGCCAGCCGCACGCCGCCATGGCGTCCGCGGACCGCGGCCACCAGTCCGGCCCGCGAGAGGATATGCACGATCTTGAACACGTTCTGCATCGTGATGCCGAGTCGCTGCGAGAGGTCCGCGACCTTGACCAGGGCATCGCCGGCACCCGCGCAATCAATGAGAATGCGGATCGCGTGGCTGGTGGATCGGTTCAAACGCATGTCGCGTGTAGCGCTCCGGGCGGGCCGGCCGGCGTCCAGTCGGGCCGGGCCACGGGCCGCGCCCTGGCCGAGGTCATGGCACGGCGACACCGCTGCAAGCAAGGAAGTTGCTTCCACCCATCGCGCCGAGGCCTATGGCAATTGCCGACCCGGCACGGCTCAGTGCAAGGCAAGGACCAGGGTGGCCGCTTCAGCCTGCTGGCTCCTGTTGAGGGGCGCACATCCAGCCGGGGCCCCGTCGAATGTCAGCCAAGACAGGAGGAACACGACCACCAGGCCACCGCCGAGCACGACCGGGATACCAAGATCGTTGTCGTCGTCGCCGAGGATCGCCCGGCGGACAGAATAGCGCTGGCCATGCCGCCCCTTCATGATGGCCGCGTAGAGCAGGCTCGACGAAACGAGGAACAGGCCGACGCCGAGTGCAATGGAGACGCGCAGCCAGCCGACACCACAAAGCACTTGATCGAGTATTTCCAGCATGATCGCGGCCCCCGCGGCCGCGGCCGCTCCTCACCTCGCTTGGACAAAGGTAAGAGATCGGGGTTTCGCCTACGCTAATCGCGGGTCGGAAAGCGACCGATGGAAGTGCGCCGTCGTGCCCCGAGCCAACAATCAGCAAAATTTGAACGGCGTTCTGCGTCGCGGCCTGGCTTCCACAACACTTATCCACAGCTTTGACCGCTGAAATTCAGCGTTCACTACTATACCCAAAGTCGTGGAAACGAATATTTTCCTCAATCTGAAATTTTGGAACATAAATTGATCTTTGTATTATTCCGATATTCCATCGAAGTTGCAGCGCAAATCCCGACCAATCACGGCAACAGTGTGGGGAGCGGTGTTCAGTCGCTGCGAGCTGCCCGATTTTGGAGGTGGTGACACGAAACCCGATGTGCTTCGGTCACGCGGCAATCGGCAATTGACCCGCGTGGATCGAACGATGCGGCACATCGGTTGGTTCCCCACAGGTTGGCCGCCTGCGATTGAGGGATCGAGCCATCGCCGGCCTCCAATCCGAAGTGTTGTATCGCGTCGCTCGGAAGGTTCGCCATGGGCAAGGACATCACGTCGCTCGCTGACGGCACTTGGCGTCAGGGGCTCCTGCAGCGGCTGGAGGACATCAATACCGAGCTCGAGCGTCAGGCGCCCCGCGTTCTCGCCGAGCACGCCGAGCGGTGCGAAACACCCTCGGCCTATCAGCGCCAGTGCCAGGATATCCTCGAGAAGCTGCGGCAGGACTGCGCGGTGATCGAAGCCGACGGATCGCCGCCGGCCGCAAATCCGCCGGCGCCAGTGCTCTCGGCCGCAGACGGCTTCGGGGCAGCACCGACCTCACTCCGCTCAGACACTGGCGATATCGGTTATGACGACGAAGCCGACCCCGACGAGCCGGCGATCACGAACGAGTCGATCCTCGCCTACGCCAACTCCAGCAGCCTGCTCGCGGAAACCACTGCGCTGCGCCTGAAGGTCGGTTTCTGGGTCGCGGGCGGCGCCTGCCTCGTGGTCGCCGCGTCCGCATCCGCGCTTCTGGTCTCCAGCATTCTCGACGCCGGACCGGACACGCGGAAGGCCGCAACCGTGCACCAGACTACCTCACAGGTCGGGTCGTCGGCGCCGAAGCCGGAGGCTGATCGCGGTACCGGGACCACGCCCCTCGCCTCGGTCCTTGCCTGGCTGACAGGAGCTTCGGCAACCTCCCCGGCAAACGCCGCCGGAACCAGCGCGCCGGCGGCTCTCGCATCGCAGGCGCAGAAACCGGGCGCCCGTCCGCGGCCGCAGTTGATCGCCGACATGCCCGTGCGCCGTGCCGATGCCCGCGCGATACCGCTTGCGCTCCGCCTCGAAGGTGCGAGCCACGGCGAGTTCGAGCGTCACGTGGTGCTGATCCGCGATCTTCCTGAGGCGGCCACGGTCGGTGCCGGCCGTCGCGTCGGCCCGCGCACCTGGGCCGTCCCGCCTTCGATGATGGAGAAGGTGACGCTGGGCTTGCCAGATGATGTGGCCGAGACGGTCGATCTCAGGGTGGAGCTGGTCGACCCGGCGGGCGAGCCGTTGACGCGGACGCGGCTGCGTCTGCGCCTCATCGAGCAGCCGAAGCCCGAAGCAGCCGAGCAGCGGCTCGCAGCGATCCATGCCGATCAGGCGGAGCGGCAACGGCTCAATGCGCTGATCCGCGAGTCGATCGACCGGTCGCGCGCCGCCGCCGAGGCCGCAGCACGCGAGGAAGCGGCAAAGGTTCAAGCATTGCGGGCCGAGGCTGCAACCGCGGTGAAGCCGTCGCGTTTGGCCAAGACGTCCGAGGAGGCGGACGAGGAGGCGGACGAGGCGCCAAAGCCGAAAGCGACGAAAAAGGCGCAGTCGGCGAAGTCGCTCGCGAGGCCGAGCGCGCTCGGCGCACCCCCATCGCAGCCGTTGCCGGCAACCGGCAGCGTTGCCCCGGCCCCGCCGGCGAGCGCGAAGCTACCCAAGCGGCTGATCGGCGCAGGTCCCGAGTGGTCGCCGTTCCGGAAGGACGCCACGGACAGCCGCAATTGAGTCAAGCCTCGCCGGCCCGGCGCGAGCACGCAAGCGCACATCGACAAGTCTGACACATGCCACCCACGACGCCACGTCATCACGTGAGATTACCCGGGTCCCCCACCCGGGTTTCTGCAGGGATCCGGCACGCCCTCGCGGTCCGGCCAGACTTCGGATCGCGGCCGGATCCCTGCCTTGTCTTGCGCTGCCCGACGCTGCGCCCGCGATCCGACTGCGGACCACATTGGCGAAGTCTTCATCATTGTTACCCATAGTTGAAGTTGCTGAAAGGTGAACAGATGTCCCGCGAACCCGCCGGAACGCCTCGACCTGACCCGCTCGTGACCACGACTGCGGGAAGTGGAGCCATTGCTGCCGACGCCGGCTCGCCCGCCGACGCGGCCGCTGCGCGCGCCCGGCTGCTCGAGAGCATTCGAGATATCCGTGTCACCGCGCCGGTGACAGGTCCCGCAATGAGCATCCCGACCGACCCCGCGCCGGCCGACGGCGAGTGCCTGATCTGCAAGCTGTTGGACCGGGAGAGCGCGGAAGCCGACGCAATACCGGACGACGAGGACAGTATCGCCCTGCCCGGAGTGCTGACCGCCGATACGTCACTGGCGGCGCCGGTCGCGGCGTTCGCCTCGGAGTGCGCTACCAGGGCGCGGTCCGATGGCCGCCCGCTCGATCTGCGCCGAGCCGTGCACCAGGTCGCGAGTGCGACCGCTGCGCTGGCTCTTGCCGTGATCGCAGCCGGGGTCGGCAGCGCAGCCGTCGACGCCTTCAATGTCTTTGCGACAAGCCGCGTGGATCTGGCCGCTGCCGCGCCGTCAGGTGCGGTGCGCGGAGAGGGTCGGGCCGATGCGATGCTGGTCGATCGTTTTGCATTCGCGCTGCCGGGCGCCTTTGCCGGCCTCGCGACTGGGCTGACCGAGACTGCCGCTCGCGCTGACGAGGACGAGCCGCTGGGGCGCGTGAGCACGGTCGCGCTGGAGGCGACCCTCGCCGCGACACTGCAGAGCATTAGCACGGCCGCGACGCGCATTGCCACGCCGCAGACGCCGGCTGAGGAACCTGACGGACTTTCATTGCGGCCAACCCCGATCGTGACGGCGCCGGTGCCTCAGCCTGCGGCGCGGGTCTTGGATCCGATCGCTGTGCTGCTCGACCGCCCTGACGATGGGGCCTCGCGCTTTGCAACCCGTTCCGTCCACCCGGTCGTCGCGGCCGTCGAGCCGCAGGCGCTCCCGCCGGCCGTTGCACCGACACAGGCTCGCATCATCAATGCTTCGCCGCTGAACGAAGCCGCCTCGTCCGATCTGCCCGATTGGCAGACCGAGGTGATCGTCGCGGACCGGGACGATTACCTGAGCCCCGCCGCCAGATCGGCGCGTGCAGTGGCCATGCGCCGCAACGCCTACGGTCTCGGCGTGCCGGCGAGCGGCGTGGCCCCGGTAGGGGCTCAAGCTCCAGCCGGCGCACTGCTGCGCAAGAGCGAGACGGCGCCGTGGTACCTCAAGAAGCTCGAATGGTCGCCATTCAACCGCCCCGAGCTGCAGTCACGCTAATTCAGCGCCCCGGGAGAGGGTGACGGTGGGCACGGCAGCGGAAACGGGAAACCGGTGCGCTGCCGCAATCGTCTCTGTTAGGGGTTGTCGCCAGCTGCGAAACTCGCGTAGTGCAGGCGCTGGCCGATGCCGAGCCGCTTCGCCTTCTCGAGGATGCAGCCGCCGAGTGCGATGTCGGAGAGCGACAGCCCGCGGTGCCAGAACAGGATCGTCTCGTCAGCGCGCTCGCGTCCGGGCCGCAGCCCCGCTGCAATCTGGCCGATCTCGGCGTGCAGATTGTCCCTGTTGAAGTCGCCGCGGTCGATCTGGCGGCGCAGCGCGCCGAACTTGCCGGCGTGCGCCTGGCCGAAATCGTCCATCACCCACTTGTCGGTGATTGCTGCGATGTCGTCCTCGAGCGCGCTCATCGTGCCGTAGGTGACGAGCAGCGCGCCCTTCCTGATCCAGGCGTTCCTGAGCAGTGGCTCGGGCTTTTCGAGGCGCGAGGATTCGACGACGATGTCGGCGCCTTCGACGCACGATTGCCAGTCAGGCGTCGCCACGACGGCTTTGCCGAGCGCCTTGCCGATGCGCGCGGCGAACGCGTCGCGGCTCTCCTTGCGGCGCGAGTGCACGCGGATCTCGTCGAAGTCGAAAAGTCGATCGAGCAGCTTGATGTTCCAGAACGCGGTGCCGCGCGCGCCGATGTGGCCGAGCACCTTGGCGCCTTTCGGTCCGAGATGCTTGCCGCCGATCGCGGTCACCGCGCCGGTGCGCATGGTGGTGATGGCGGTGGCGTCCATCATGGCGATCGGCCGGCCAGTGCGCGGATCGGCGAGGTAGAGCATCGCCATCTCGGAGGGGAGGTCGTGCTTGTAGTTGTCGAAGAAGTCGCCGACGATCTTCACGCCTGCGAGGCCGAGCGGGTGCACAACGCCGCGCAGCACGTTGAAATGCCCGCGTGTCGAGCCCGACTCCGGCACGAGGTGCACGCGCGGCTCGATCACGGTTTCGCCGCTGGCCTGCGCGATCAGCGCCCCTTCGACGGCGCCGATGATCTCGTCGTCGGTCAGTCGCAATGCCTCGATGTCGCGGCCGCTGAGGTAGTGGATAGAGATGTCTGGCATCTGGATCGCTTTGCGGAGAATCTCGGCTACCATAGCCGAAATCGGTGCAAGTCACAGGAGCGGGCGGCTGGATGGCGGAGACGGCCTACGACCTCGCGATCATCGGCGGCGGCATCAACGGTTGCGGTATCGCACGCGACGCGGCCGGGCGCGGGCTCGAGGTGTTGCTCGTCGAGAAGGGGGACCTGGCCTCGGCGACCTCCTCGGCATCGACCAAGCTCATCCACGGGGGGCTTCGATACCTCGAGCACTACGAGTTCCGCCTCGTGCGCGAGGCGCTGACCGAGCGCGAGGTGCTGCTGCGAGCCGCGCCCCACATCATCTGGCCGCTCCGGTTCGTGCTGCCGCATCATGCGGGGCTGCGGCCCCGTTGGATCGTGCGGCTCGGCCTCTGGCTCTACGACCACCTCGGCGGCCGCGAGATCCTGCCCGGCACGCGCTCGCTCGATCTCGCGCGCGAGGCCGCCGGCGCGGTGCTGAAGACCGAATACAAGCGCGCCTTCGAGTACTCCGACTGCTGGGTCGACGATGCGCGGCTCGTCGTGCTCAACGCCCGCGATGCCGCCGACCGCGGAGCGACGATCGTGACGCGCACGGCGTGCACGCGCGCCGAGCGCGTCGGGGGCATATGGCGGCTCACCCTGCGAAACGGTGGTAGCGACCGCCGGGTCGAGGCACGCACGCTCGTGAATGCCGCGGGTCCATGGGTCAGCGAATTCCTCGGTCGTGCGGTCAGCGCCAATGCGCCCGATCGCATCCGCCTCGTGAAAGGCAGCCATATCGTCGTCGAGCGGCTGTTCGATCACGACCGCGCCTATATCTTCCAGAATGCCGACGGCCGCATCTGTTTCGCGATCCCCTACGAGACCGGCTACACGCTGATCGGCACGACCGACGAGGACTACACCGGCGACCCCGGCGGTGTCGCGATCACCGAGCCCGAGGTTGACTATCTCATCGGCGCGGTGAATGCCTACTTCAGGACGCCGGTCCGGAAGGAGCAGGTCAAGTGGACCTATGCCGGTGTCCGGCCGCTCTACGACGACGGCGCGAGCAAGGCCCAGGAGGCGACCCGCGACTACGTGCTGAAGCTCGACGCAGCTTCGGGTGCGCCGCCGCTTCTCTCCGTGTTCGGCGGCAAGATCACGACCTACCGGCGGCTGGCGGAGGCCGCGCTCGGCGAGCTCGCCCCGCACCTGCCGCGCACAACGGGGCCGGCCTGGACAGCGGCCGCATCGCTCCCGGGGGGCGACTTCCGGCACGATGGCGTGGCCGCCGCGGTTCAATCCCTGATGGTGCGTCATCCCTACCTTGCGGCGGGCGAAGCTCGCCGGCTCGTGCGCGCCTACGGCACCCGGGCGCAAAGGGTGCTAGGCGACGCGACGTCGCTCGCCGACCTCGGCCAACGCTTCGGGTCGTCGCTCAGCGAGCGCGAGGTGCGCTACCTCATGGCCGATGAGTGGGCGGCGACGGCCGAGGACATCATCTGGCGCCGCTCGAAGCTCGGGCTCGGCATGGCGGCAGCCGACGTCGCGGCACTCGAGGCGTTCATGACCGGCGCGCGGGTCGCAGGCGCTACCCCTTCGCCTTGACATAGCTGCCGGGAGCGTCCTCGATGGTGCCGAGCTTGGCGCCGGGCTTTCGCGGCGCGGTCCAGTCGCCCGAGTACTGGGTCAGCCAGCCGATCCAGTGCGGCCACCAGGAGCCGGGCGTCTCCTTCGCGCCCTTCACCCAGTCTTCGAGCGTCGCCTCCCGCGAGGAGTTGGTCCAGTACTGATACTTGACCTTCTTCGGATCGGGCGGATTGATCACGCCGGCGATGTGGCCGGAGCCGGCGAGCACATACTCGACCGGCCCGCCGAACATCCGGGCGCCGATGTAGACCGACTGCGCCGGCGCGATGTGATCCTCGCGCGCGGCGAGGTTGTAAATCGGCACCGTCACCTTCCTGAGGTCGAGCCGCGTGCCGGCCAGCGTCAGCTCGCCTTTGGCGAGACGGTTCTGCTGATAGAACTCGCGCAGATAGAACCTGTGGTTGGTAGCCGGCATCCGCGTCGAATCCTGGTTCCAGAACAGCAGGTCGAACGGGAACGGCTTCTTGCCGAGCAGGTAGTTGTTGACGATGTAGGGCCAGATCAGATCCTTCGGGCGGAGCATGTTGAACACGCTCGCCATGCGCGATCCGTCGAGGTAACCGCGCTCGGCCATCATCTCCTCGAGGCTCTTGAGCTGGGCGTCGTCGATGAACAGCATCAGGTCGCCGGCACGGGTGAAATCGACCTGCGTCGTCAGGAACGTGACCGAGTGGTAGGGGTCGGCGCCGCGCTGGGCGAGGTAGGCGAGCGTGGAGGCGAGCAGTGTGCCGCCGACGCAGTAGCCGAGCACGTTGATCTTCTGGCGCCCCGTTTCGCGCGCGACGGCATCCGTCGCCGACAGGATGCCCTCCTTCATGTAGTCCTCGAACGACTTGTGGGCGAGCCGTTCGTCCGGATTGACCCAGGAGATCACGAACACGGTGAAGCCCTGCTCGACCGCGTGCTTGATGAACGACTTCGGCTGGGTCAGGTCGAGGATGTAGAACTTGTTGATCCACGGCGGCACGATCAGCAGCGGCACCTCACGCACCTTGTCGGTCGTCGGCGTATACTGGATCAGCTGCAGCACCTCGTTCTGGAAGACGACCTTGCCGGGCGTCACCGCGAGGTTGCGGCCGACCTCGAAGGCGGTCGTGTCGGTCTGGCTGATCTTCAGCACATCCGGCGATTTCTGCATGTCGGCGAGCAGCTGCCCCATGCCCTCGACTAGATTGCGCGCGTTCGACTGCAGCGTCTCGCGCAGCACCTCGGGGTTGGTCGCCGGAAAGTTCGAGGGCGACATGGCGCTCGCGTACTGCTCGAGCAGGAACTCCGCCTTGTGGCGCGTGCGCGCGTCGAGCCCGCTCGTCTCCTCGAGCGTATTCTCGGCCCACTGAGTGGTGAGCAGGTAGGCCTGCTTCCAGTAGTCGAAATACGGATTGGCCGACCACTCTGGGTCCTTGAAGCGATTGTCGCCGGCGTTCGGCGCCGCGACCGGCTTCACGTCCTCGCCCAGCATGCGGCGGACCGAATGGTTCCAGAGCTCCATGTAGCCGCGGAAAAGCTCGCCCTGCACCTCCGCGAGCTTCGCCGGCTCCGCCAGCCAGCGCGCCGCGACGTCGGACATGGTCTTGACCGCGTCGTTCACCTCGCCGGCAGACGCCATCGGGCTCGCCCCGTTCGAGCGCTCCATGAAGCCCGCGAGGACGCGCCCGCCGTCCTCGACGACGCGCAGCATGTTGCGCGCGAACTCCTCGGGGTCGGCAATGCGGTAGGCGGCGAGGTCGGTCGCAGCGGGGGGCGGGGCGGATTTCTGCATGGGCTGAACCCTTGAGGCGAACGTCGGTCGGCGCTTGGACCAGGAGGTACTTGGAAGCTGGCGCGCTTACGAATCGACTATGTATCCAGCGCATTACTTGCGTCAAACGCGGCCTATCCGCGCGATCTACGTCAACCGGCCCTGGACGGAGAGGTTGCGTTCACCGTAATAACTGAAGGGCTGCGGCCATTTAGGCCCGGCGACGAGCAGCGAGACGGCCGTGATCGAGGACTTCCACCGCATCAAGCGCCTGCCGCCCTACGTGTTCGCCGAGGTCAATCGCCTCAAGGCGCAGGCCCGAACGCGCGGTGCCGACATCGTCGACCTCGGCATGGGCAATCCCGATCTGCCGGCGCCGAAGCACGTCCTCGACAAGCTCGCGGAGACCATCGGCAAGCCGCGCACCGACCGCTACTCGGCCTCCAAGGGCATCCCTGGGCTGCTCAGGGCGCAGGCCGCCTACTACGATCGCCGGTTCGGTGTGAAGCTCAAGCCCGAGACCCAGGTCGTCGCGACGCTCGGCTCGAAGGAGGGCTTCGCCAACATGGCGCAGGCGATCACCGCGCCGGGCGACGTGGTGCTGGTCCCGAACCCGAGCTACCCGATCCACGCCTTCGGCTTCCTGATGGCGGGCGGCGTGATCCGCTCGGTGCCGGCCGAGCCGACGCCGGCGTTCTTCCCGGCACTCGAGCGGGCGCTGATCCACTCGATCCCGAAGCCGATCGCGGCCGTCGTCTGCTACCCCTCGAACCCGACCGCCAATGTGGCGACGCTCGATTTCTACCGCGACCTCGTTCAGTTCGCGAAGAAGCACGACATCATCATCCTCTCCGACCTCGCCTATGCCGAGGTCTACTTCGACGACGCCGCGCCGCCGCCCTCGGTGCTGCAGGTGCCGGGCGCGATGGACGTGACGGTCGAGTTCACCTCGATGTCGAAGACCTACTCGATGGCCGGCTGGCGCATGGGCTTCGCGGTGGGCAACGAGCGGCTGCTCGCCGCGCTCGCGCGCGTCAAGAGCTACCTCGACTACGGCGCCTACACGCCGATCCAGGTCGCAGCAGCGGCCGCCATCAACGGTCCGGACGATTGCATCAGGGAGATGCGCGCGACCTACAAGCGCCGCCGCGACGTGCTGGTCGAAAGCTTCGGCAATGCGGGCTGGACTTTCCCGCCGCCCAAGGCCTCGATGTTCGCCTGGGTCGCGGTCCCCGAACCGTTCCGCGCGCTCGGCAGCCTCGAGTTTTCCAAGCTTCTGGTCGAGAAGGCGGACGTCGCGGTCGCGCCCGGTATCGGTTTCGGCGAGCATGGCGACGAGTTCGTGCGCATCGCGATCGTCGAGAACGAACACCGCATCCGCCAGGCGGCGCGCAACATCAAGCGCTTCCTCGGCCAGCCGACCGACAGCCTGCACAACGTCATTCCGATCGCGCAGCGGGTGCGGCCTTGAGCACCCAGAGCGGCACCACGCGCGGCTCGACATTCGATCTGTTCATGAACGAGCCATTGAAAGTCGGCATCGCGGGCCTCGGCACCATCGGGGCGGGGCTCCTGCACCTGCTCGAGGCGCACGGCAGCAGGCTGAGCGAGAACGGTGGGCGGCCGATCAAGATCGTCGCGGTTTCCGCCCGCACGCGCAGCAAGGACCGCGGCGTTTCCCTCGGCGGGCTCAGATGGGTCGACGATCCCGTCAAGCTCGCCACCGACCCGGGCATCGACTGCTTCGTCGAGCTGATCGGCGGGGAGGACGGCATCGCGCGCAGGTCGGTCGAGGCCGCACTCAACGCCAAGAAGCATGTGGTCACCGCCAACAAGGCGCTGCTCGCCAAGCACGGCTTCGATCTCGCCCGCCTCGCGGAGAAGCAGGGCGTCGCGCTCAACTTCGAGGCGGCGGTCGCCGGCGGCATCCCAGTGATCAAGACCATGCGCGAGGCGCTGGTCGGCAATCAGGTGCGGCGCGTCTACGGCATCCTCAACGGCACCTGCAACTACATCCTCTCCAAGATGCAGGAGGAGCATCGCTCGTTCGCCGAGGTGCTGAAGGAGGCGCAGTCGAAGGGCTACGCGGAGGCCGATCCGACCTTCGACATCGGCGGCTTCGACACCGCCCACAAGCTGACTTTGCTCGGCTCGCTCGCCTTCGGGACGAAGGTCGCCTTCGACCAGATCCATATCGAGGGCATCCAGACCATCACCCGGGCCGACATCGAGGCCGCCGACGAGCTCGGCTACCGCATCAAGCTGCTCGGCGTCGCGCAGCTGACCGACAGCGGCATCGAGCAGCGCGTGCATCCCGCGATGCTTCCGAAGGACACCGCGATCGCCGAGGTCACCGGCGTGACGAATGCGGTGGCGATCGACGCCGACTTCGCCGGCAGCCTGCTGCTGGTCGGCGCCGGCGCCGGCGCCAAGCCCACCGCCTCCGCCGTCGCGAGCGACATCGTCGACATCGCCGCGGGCTTCATCCTGCAGCCGTTCGGCGTTGCCTCCTCCAAGCTCAAGACCTACAAGCGCGCGCGCATCGGCCAGCATCAGGGCGCCTACTATGTCCGCCTCACTGCTTTCGACCGGCCGGGCGCCATGGCGGCGATCACGCGGCGCATGGCCGAGCGGGAGGTGTCGCTCGAGAGTATCGTGCAGCGGAGTCCCCGCGGCGCCGTCGGCGCGCAGGCGAGCGTCGTGATCATCACGCACGAGACGACCGAGGAGGCGATCCGCAAGGCGCTGGATGCGATCGAGACCGACGGCAAGGTCGCCGAGAAGCCGCAGATGATCCGGATCGAGAAGCTCTAGGGGAGGCGCCGGCGATCGGCGTGCACGGCATGACCAGGACTGACAAGGCACCTGCCAAACCCAAGGAGAGCCTAGATCGTGTGCTGGTCCTCGAGGTCGCACGCGTGACCGAGGTCGCCGCGATCGCGGCCGCCCGGTGGCGGGGCAAGGGCTGCAAGAAGTCGGCCGACAAGGCAGCGGTCGACGCAATGCGCCAAGAGCTCGGCAGGGTGCACATCAACGGCCGGGTGGTGATCGGCGAGGGCGAGATGGACAAGGCGCCGATGCTCTATATCGGCGAGGAGGTCGGCATCGGCGATGGCCCGGCCGTCGACATCGCGGTCGATCCGCTCGAAGGCACGACCATCTGCGCCAAGGACATGCCGAATGCGCTTGCCGTGCTCGCGATCGCCGAGCGCGGCGGCCTGCTCAACGCGCCGGACATGTACATGGACAAGATCGCCATCGGTCCAGGCTATCCGCCAGGCACGATCAATCTCGACGATCCGCCGATCCGCAACGTCGAGCGACTGGCGCGCGCCAAGGGCGTACCGGTCGCCGAGGTCACGGCCTGCATTCTCGACCGGGATCGGCACGAGGCTCTGATCGCATCCTTACGCGAGGCGGGCGCCGGCATCCGCCTCATCCCGGACGGCGATATTGCCGGCGTGATCTGGACCACCGATCCGGCGCAGACCGGCATCGACATCTACCTCGGCTCGGGCGGGGCGCCGGAAGGGGTGCTTGCGGCGGCGGCGCTGCGCTGCATCGGCGGGCAGATGGAGGGCAGGCTCGCGCCGCAGCCGGGCGAGGAGGGGCGCAAAGAGATCGCGCGGGCGCGCGCGATGGGCATCAAGGATCTGGCGCGGAAATATACAATGCAGGAGATGGCCTCGGGCGACGTGATCTTTTCCGCCTCGGGCGTGACGTCGGGCTCGCTGCTCGAGGGCGTGCACTTCCGCGGCGAGTTCGCAGAAACCGAGACGATCGTGATGCGCGCCAAGACCGGCACGGTGCGCCGGATCAAGACGACATTCCGCAATGCCGGCGTCAAGGCCGGGACATAGGAACCGAATGGCAGCCATCGCCGCGCACGAGGACGCTGCGACGCCGTGGACGAGCCTCGAGGGCGTTGCGTCCATGCGCGTCGCCCCGATCGGCCGGCCGATCGTCGCCGAGCTCGCCGTACCGGGCTCCAAGAGCGTGTCGAACCGTGCGCTGATCCTCGCCGCCATGTCAGAGGGCACGACCGAGCTCACGGGCCTGCTCAAGAGCGACGACACTTATTGGTGTGTCGACGCGCTGGTCCGGCTTGGTGCGCACGTCACCTTTGCTGACGAGGCGATGATGCGGGCCGTCGTCGCCGGCATCGGCCGCCGCCGCCCGAAGCAAGGTCCGCTGCATGTGGGCTCGGCGGGCACGCTCGCGCGCTTCCTGCCACCGTTCCTCGCCGCGGGCGAAGCCGGCACCTGGCGGGTGACCGCGAGCCAGCAGATGAGCCGGCGCCCGGTCGGCCCCTTGTTCGATGCGCTGCGCGTCGGCGCCGCCCGCATCGACTGCCCCGCTGCGGCCAACTGCTTTCCCGCCGATATCATTGGCGCGAGCTTCACGGGCGGTCGCCTTGCCATGTCCGGCAAGGTGTCGAGCCAGTTCATCTCCGGTGTACTGCTCGGTGCGGCGCAAGCCCGCGATGGCGTCGATCTCACGGTCGACGGTGGCATCGTGCAGGGCGCTTACGTGCGCATCACGCTCGATACGATGCGCCATTTCGGCGCCGACGTGACCTTCAAGGACGACCTCACGCACTTCCGCGTCGCGCCGACCGGCTATCGGGCCCGCGACCTCGCCATCGAGGCCGATGCGTCGACCGCCACCTACTTCGCCGCGCTCGGCGCGGTAACGGGTGGCCAGGTGACGCTGACCAACCTGACGCCCGCGACGCGCCAGCCCGACTATGGATTTCTCGAAATCCTCGAAAAGCTCGGCTGCCGCATCGAGCGTCGCCGGGACTGCACGATCGTCGCGGGCCCGGCAGGCAAGCTCAAAGGCGGCTTCTCGGTCGACATGCGCCCGCTCTCAGACGCGGCATTGACGCTCGCCGCACTCGCACCGTTCTGTGACGCGCCGGTCACCATCACCGGCGTCGGGCACATCCGTCACCACGAGAGTGACCGGATCAGCGCCATGTGCACCTCGCTCGCAGCACTCGGCGTGCCGGTCGAGGAGCGGGCGGACGGGATGACGATCTCTCCCGCCGAGCCGCGCTACGCCGAGCTCGACACCTTCGAGGATCATCGCATGGTCATGGCGCTCGCCGTGCTCGGCGTCGCGGGCACGGGCGTTGGACTGCGTGATCCCGCGTGCGTCTCGAAGACCTGCCCGACGTTCTTCGATCTGCTCGCGGGCCTCGGCGTCGCGACCGAGGCGATCGGTCAAAGATAATGGCCGGCCGCGGTCGACGCGGCCGGCCGGCGTTGTGGTTAAGTGCGCCGCTCAGGGCTTCTTCGCCGGCGGCTCCTCGATCGTGCGCACGACCGAGGCAGTCGGCTTGTCGGAGCCGGCTGGGCCCTTGAACTCCTTCTTCGCCTCATCGTCCCACTGCGCGATCGTGCTCGCCGGACCCTTGGCGCGCATGTGGACGATCTTGTAGCCGTTGGCCTTCAGCTGATTGAGCAGCTCCGGCAGCGCCTTCGCCGTCGACTGCTGGAAGTCGTGCATGAGCACGATGCCCTTGCCCTTCTTCTCGAGCTTGGCCAGCACCGACTTGGTCAACTGATCGGCATTGCGGAACTTGAAGTCGAAGCTGTCGATGTCATGCGAAAAGATCGCGATGTTGCGCTGGCCGAGGTAGGCGACGAGCTCCTTGGGATCCTGCAAGTACGGGAAGCGGAAGAACGGAGCGGGCGCCGCTCCGAGCGACAGCTTGACCGCGCTCAGACCCTTCTCGATCTCCTCGAGCGCCTTGTCGCCCTTTGCCTTGCCCAGATTGGCATGCGACCAGGTGTGGGCGCCGATGGTATGTCCGGCCTTGCCGACATCCTTCATGATTTCCGGGTGCCAGATCGCGTGCTTGCCGATGATGAAGAATGTGGCCTTGATGCAATGGTGCGCCAACGCATCGAGCACGGCGCGCGTACTCGCCGGCCACGGCCCGTCGTCGAACGTCAGCACGACCTCCTTGGCCTGCAGAAAATCGTGCGCCTTGTACTGCTCGAAGCCGAAACCCGGACCGCCAGTGGTATCGATTTCGACAGTACGCGCGATTCCGAGCGCGTTCGGATTGCCGGGGCAGCCCTGGGCCAGTGCCGACGTTGCAGCGAGGCTCGTGGCCACCGCCATACCCCATGCCAGTGCCGCACGCATCCGCTGCCTCCAAGGTTGTTGACGAATCTGTCTCGAGACGCGGCGCATCGTGGCGTCAATCGGCCGTTCGCCGCAAGCGCAATATTCGAGCGGGTCGCGATTTTCTCAGCAACGGCTTGCGAGCGATGCCGATGTGGCCCGGCTCTGGTCACGGCGCAAGCCGGCCGGGGCAGGCCCGCCATGCCGACATCGTCGGCCCGAGCGAGTGTCTGCCAGAGGTTGCCGGCACCGCTTCAGTCCTCGATCTCGCGGCCTTCGCCGCGGGTCGGGTCGGGCAGATTATCGAGAAACTTGTCCCACATCGCGTCGAGATGCAGTGCCGCATCGCGCGGCGGCAGACAACGCAGAACGCCATCCGCGCCCTCGGCCACGATGCCATCGTGGACCAGCCGCTCGAGCGCGTCGGAGATGTCGAAGTCGGAGCTGATGCCGAAGGCCTTCGAGAGGTACTCCTCGATCGCGGCATCGACCGCCTTGAGGTCCGACCGGCGTGCCGTTTCCTTGGCGAGCACGGAGTAGAGCAGCACCTCCTCCTTGATGTCCTCTTCCGCAGCCCGGTCGGCGAGCTTGATCATCGCGCCGCGGTTGTCGGCCATCGCGTGGAAGTAGAGGTTCTGCGCCATCACCACCATGTAGCGCTGGCGCTGGTTCATGAAGTTCATCGCCTGTCGGAACACAATGCCGCCGAGGCCTGCGACCGCGCCCGCCGCCGCGATCGGGTTGGTCGCCGCCAGGGCAATCTTGCCGGCCGCGCCGAATGCGCCCATACCGAGGCCGGCGCCGCCGGTGACGCCGAGCTTGATCTTGTCGAGCATGCGGAACCGGACGCGCGTGTTCGGAAAGATCATCTCGATGTCCGAGCGCGGCATGTTCTTGAACAGTTTCATGTAGATCTGGTCGGTCTTCACCTCGGGGGGGATCAGGCTGCGCAGCTTGCGCACGCGCTTCTCCGCTGTCTCGCGGTCGCACCGATCCTCGGCCATAATCTCGGCGACGCGCTGCGCCTCGGGCTTCAGCTTGAACAGCACGAACAACCGGCGGAAGATCGGGACATCGAACTCCTGCTTGCGGCCGAACTTGATGAGCACGCGCTTCTCCTCGCGCCGCGTCGAGGCTCCGCGATAATAGATGAGCAGCTCCTCGAAGGCCTTGAGGTCGACGAACAGATCGAGTCCGTAATGGGACTCCTTGGTCAGGATCATCTCGACCTGCGAGGGGTCGATGCGCTCGTAATTCGCCTGCGCGAGGAGCCCGCCGACTTCCCTGACAACGCGCTTCTGCAATATGCGCCGCTCGGCGTCGGTGTAGGTCCGCGTGACGAGCAGGTCGCTGTCGGGGCTGAAGGGCTCGTAGGCCTGCTGCAATCCGAGCATCTTGCGGCCGTACTGCTGCTGTCGCCAATAGTCGAGAAAGCGGAAAAATCGCCGTACCTCGAGGTGCTGCCCGGGCGGCCAGGCCTCCGGATTGGTCAGGCGGTCGATCAGGGCGAACCGTGTGATCGGCAGGAATCGCTCCTTCTGGCGTTGCTCCTCGGGAGCGAGCACGTCGAGCAACGGCGTGCTGCTGGTGGCGGCCGGCGGCGCACCGATGGTGTTGGCATGTCCTGCGACCGTATCGGCCATCCCGATCCCCTCCCGTGAACTCGGGCGCCGCCCGATTGGGCCCGGGTAGCCCTTCCGGCGGCGGCGCTGGCTCGTCCGAAGAGCCTTTCAGAGCATTAGAACAATAATTTGGCCGGTGCGCCACCTGCGTATCGTCAGACGGCGCCAGACGTGCTCGGCTCGCGGACGCGACGAACCGGCGCGACCGATGCCATCAAACGAGAATATTTTCTACAGCGCTGCGTTGTTCCACGGGGCGTGCCGCAACCGGATGTACTCTCCAGGAGCCTTGGAAGTGACTACGGGTGGCCGGCATCGTGCCACAGTCACGCCCTCCTTTGCGGGCATGCGCGATCGAGATCGCAAGTTGCGTAGGGGGACTTCGAGTGCCGCTCGTGCCGACCATCCCGAGCCTGCGAGCGGGACTGTGGGCAACAGCTGTCGCTGTTGCCGCCGTGGTTCCGGCGGCGGCCCGCGAGCGCATTGCCATGCCCTATTCCTGCCACGTCCAAGGTGGCCGCGTCATGGTCGGGCCCGCGCCGGAGCAGCAGTTCCTCGTTTCGACGCCGCGCCAGCAGCAGCCTTACACATTCTGCATCAATGATGATCCAGGGCGCTGCCGCACCTGGATGACGCACCGGTTCAACATGGTGTGCGGCGGCAAGGATGTGCCGTGGATCGACGTGGTCGCCGCGGCCGCGTCCTCGGGCCCCGGCCTCGCTCATTTCCGGGCGCGGGTGGAGCATGGTCGGCTCGCGCTCGAGCTCGGGCCACGGCCCGACATGCTCGCCCGATGCCACGGCGGGCCCAGGTTCCTCGGCGGACGAATGCGCCCGGGTGCCGAGCCCGGCTCCGGTTGTCCGCCTGACCTGCAGGAGCGCCATCGGCGGCCGGTGGTGGTATTCCCGGCCGGCTTCGCACCCATGGGGATTGCCTCGGCGCGGGTCGTGCTCGGCCCGGAGCCGGTCGCCACTCAGCCGGCATTGATCGGACCGGCGAAGCCTTCGGGTCCGCCGGCCCCGGCCGTGACTGTCGCAGCGCTGCCGCCGGCCGTGGTCGCGGAGCCGCCGCGCAAGCCGGATAAGCCTGAGAAAGCGGAGAAGCCCGAGCGGCTGGAGCAGGCCGGGACGGCGATCGATTCCGTATCGCTCGGCCCGCTCGGCACGCAGCCGATCGAGCTCAAGCGACTCGACCTCGAAGTTGAGGCAAAACCGCGGACGCAGTTGCGAATCTCGGTGCCGAAGCCGGACGCGCCTGCGGTTCTGCCCGCCGCGGAATTGCCGCCGGTGCAGCGCGTCGCCGCCAGAGAGACTTCGATCATTCCGCTCGCGCCATGGACGACCGTCGTCAGTCCGGTAGCGCTGCCGAAGGAGTTGGCTGGGCTCGCCTCCGCACCCTTCATGGCCTACACGCTCGCCGCCGTACTGTCACTCAGCCTGCTGCTGGCCGCGCTCTATGCGCGGCGCCAGATCGCGGGACGCGCCGCCGACGACCCGCGCGGCACGGCCGCGACCCGGCTCGACGAGCAGCAGCTGTTCGAGATCGTCCGCAGCACCACCCACCAGCAGCTCGATGGCGTCCGCTCGGCGATCCGGGCGCTCAGTGCCGCACCACCGCTCCGCTCCGCGATCACCGATGCGATGCACGTGCTCGAGCGGCGCTACCAGTCGATCCTGCAGACGGCGCCCGCCGACGACGAGACGCGTCGGCGCACCCGTGCCCGCCTCGAGCGGGTGCTGCACGACCTGCGCCGGCTGCGCGAGATCGGCGAGAGCGCGGTCGTGAGTTTCACGGCGACCGGGCGGATGGTTCGCGAGTTGCCGCGCACGCGCCTCGAGGCGTTCGAGATGCTGGGCGTCAATCCCGACGTCGACATGAAGATCCTGAAGAAGCTGGTCGATGCGCTCCGCCAGAGCTGGCATCCCGATCTCGCCAAGAGCGATGACGACCGGCGCATCCGCGACGAGCGGATCAAGGAGATCAATATTGCCTGGGAGTTGATCGTCGGCAAGCGCGCCGACGGCTGATTAGCAGCGGTGCTGCTCGACGGCTCAGTATGCAGGCGCTAGGCTCGAGCTCGTCCCAACCATCAGCGGAGCGGGCGCATGCGCACCATCAACCCGACCGACATCGTCAAGCCGGCTTCGAATTACGCGCAAGGCGTCGTCCACAAGGCGGGGGCGGAGCGCGTCGTCGTTTCCGGCCAGCTCGGGCTGAAGCCCGACGGCACGCTCGAAGCCGGTCTCGAGGCGCAAATGGAGCGCGCCTGGTCGAACGTCTTCGGCGTGCTGAAGGCGGCCGGCTTCGAGAAGCGCCATCTCGCACGCTGCAACGTCTACGTCACGCAGTCCGGCAAGGTCGGCGTCTATCGCGAGATTCGTGACCGCATGCTCGACGGTCACACCTGTGCCAACACGTACCTGCAGATCTCGGGGCTCGCCGCGCCCGAGTTCCTGGTCGAGATCGAGGCAGAAGCTGTGAAGGAGTAGCCGTCGCCGGTCAGGTTGTGCGGCCGGTGCCGCCGATGTCGAGCTTGAGCCGGCCTTTGATGTCCCAGGCCTCGAGCTCGATGCCGCCAGGTCCTTCGCAGAAGGCCGGCGCAATGCGCGTCCTCGTTTCCGCAGCCCACATCAGCATGCGTTGGCGAAAGTCCTCGAGCATGACGCGGGCCGGCTCCGCCTCGGAGGTCGGGCCTTCGATGCGCGCTTGCGCCGAGGCGAGTTGCGACCACACCGGCAGCACCAGCGTGCCCTCGACGTTGCGCGACATGAACCGCACCGGACCCTCGCCGCCCGCCAGAATGTAGACATGGCCCTGCGCCGTGGCCTCGGCGACGAACAGGTCGACCATCGCGCGGCGGAGATGGCGGATGAGGTCGGTCGGATCGATCTCCGGCTCGACCGGGTCCGACGTCCAGTCCGGACCGACGAGGCGGTGCAGCTCGGCGAGCTTCGGCAGGATGTCCGCCAGGATGTCGCGCAGGTTCAGCTGCTTTATCCGCGGCCCCTTGGTGACGACGCTTGCCCAGCGGCGCGCCTCGGCGAGCTCAGACCAGAACAACGTCACCTGGCGCCCCGCGCGGTGCTGCGAGGGCACGCGCGCGAGCCCGTCCTCGCCCGAGACAACGAAGGCAGACTTGCCGGCGGCGACCCGCTGGATGAAGCGGTCCCTGACAGCGAGAGCGTTCTGAGCACGCAGCATGACCCGGCACCGACTCTGTGGGCTGAGCAAAGCACCAGCTTAACCGAGTGCGGTTTACGCCGCGTTAACCGGTCCGAGCAGCGCGAGCAGCCGGCTCGCCGCCTGCATCTCGAGGCGGCGGGCCGCATGCCGGGCCGAGGCTTCCGCATCGGCGCCCCACTGGCTGATCTGCCAGTCCTCGTCGACATGGGCGGCGGCCCATGCCGCGTCCACATCGATGCATCCCCGAAGCTGCGCGAGCGCCAGCAGCGCCGAGCCGGTGAGCGTCGTCATGACGTGCAGGGCGGCGAGGCGCAGGACATCGAGCCCGGCGATCGACCGAGCAACGGCTTCAATCGCTTCCGCGGGCTGCCCGACCGGCATCAACCCGGTTGCGACGGCAAAGCGCGCGCCGAGAGCTTCATGCGCCCAGGTGAGCACGCCGTCCCAGCGCGCCGACTGCGCCGCGACGAGGCCTGCAGGACCCGCCGCGCGGTAGCAGAGGAGATCGCTGCCGGCGTACTTCACGATATCGGCGCGGACGGCCGCGGCATGATCGGCGACGCCGTCGAAAGCGGTGTTGACCAAGCGGGTGATCGGCATCGTCGCGGGGTCGATGCGCTCGCCCTGCGCCGACCATTCCCCGGCGATTGCCTCGGCAAGTGCGCGCGTGGGCACGACGAGCGCCCGCTTCTTCGGCGTGCGCAGGGAGCGGCCGTCGAGCAGGACGACTGCGCCGCGGGGTTCCACGGCGACTGTGGCAGCCGCATAGAACCGCCTTTGCAGCGGCCGCTCCAGGCCGCCTCTGCGCTTGCGCGAGGGGATCGGCACTTTGCCGCCGTCACCGTTGCCGCTGCCGGTCATGGGCGCGCCTCGCGCTGTTCCGCGAGCCGTGCATCGATCGCCGGCTGCAGCTCGGAGTAGGCCGCGACCACGACATGCGCACCGGACTTCTCGAGCTCGGCGACCGGATGATAGCCCCAGGCGACGCCGATCGCGCCAACTCCCGCATTCACCGCCATCGCCATGTCGAAGGCGGTGTCGCCGACCATCACGGCGGCGTCGGGTGGAACGCCGGCCTCCGCGCAGGCGCGCTCGATCATCGCCGGGTGGGGCTTCGACGGGTTGGCGTCGGCGGTCTGGATGGTGACGAAGGACCGCTCCCAGCCGTGGCGGGCGAGCAGCCGGTCGACGCCGCGGCGCGACTTCCCAGTCGCAATGCCGAGCAGCACGTCGTCGCGGGCGGCGAGTGCGGCGATCGTTTCGGCCGCACCGTCGTACAGTGGATCGCCATGCTCGGGCATCGCGCGCACGAATGCCGCGGCGGTCCGGTAGTGCGCCGCAAGGCGTGACCTGACGCTTGGCGCCTGGTCCGCGGCGAGGCGCTCGAAGGCCTCCGGCAGCGAAAGGCCGACGACCCCGAGCACGGCGGTGCGGGCTGGTGCGCCGAGACCTTCCGCGCCGAACGCCCGCTCCATGGCGGCAACGATGCCGTTCTGGCTGTCGACCAGTGTGCCGTCGCAATCGAAAATGACGAGGTTCATGGCCCGCGCGTATAGCAGGGGCGTCCCGCCGATGCCATGGCGCACGCCCGACGGACGGCAGATCAGGGCTTGCTGCCGGCCCACACGCCGGCGGCGATGTAGTTGTGGTTGGTTCCCGCGCTCGTCGTCACCGGATTGGCGCGGACGCCGAACCCGCCGGCCACGTCCTTGACCGGATCGGTCTTGCCCTTGAAGAACATGCCGCCGATCTCCATTGTCGCGCCGGAGAGCGCGGCGCCGCCGGTGCGCGGGATTATCCCGTCGATTGCCGCGAGGATCTCTGAATTGCTGACGTAGGCGTTGGTATTGCGCGTTCGGTCGAACGGCACCGTGCCGCCATAGCTCACGCCATCGAAGCTCGACACTGTCATCGTCGAGGCGGCCGGGTTGCCGAAGTTGGCAACGTACTGGAAGCCCGAGGCGGCGATGTACTCCGCCCCGGTCGAGGAGTTCTTCACCGTGCCGACCATGTGGCCGTTGTAGGTGGCCGTGCCGGTCGTCGGGATCTGCACCGGATCGCTCAGCCGTCCGGCCAGCCACCAGCCGGTGTGCATGCGGTCGCGCTCCTCCGAGCCGTCCGAGTTGGAGCGGGCGTTGTCGTAGGACCAGGCGCCACTGGCGGCAGCGATGCTCAAGACCAGTGCCACGCTCAGGGCGCCGAGCAGCGTTCGCGTGCCCCCGCGCCTCGTACCGGCTTTCGCGGCCGTGCCAAAGCCAAAATCTAAAAGCCGTTGCACCTCAACGACCCCCGATAGCCAATCCAGACTCCCGCATCTGAACATCAGACAGTGATGCGGAGTCGCAGTCCTGAAACAGCGATTCTTGAACCTTGTTAACCGGACGATAACACTCCGTACACGCGCGGCGCAACGCGGTTGGTTCATTTATCCGATGGAGAAATGAGCTTCCGTCAAGTCGGTGGCGCATAAGGCACACAGGACGCGGCCTCGCGCGGCGGCCGGATCAGCCGCCGGGCTCGAACCGCTCGGGGTCGAGACCGAGCATTTCCCAGCTCTGGCGCATGTGCTCGGGCAGCGGCGCGGTGACGTCGATCTGGGGACGACCCGGGCGCGGATGGGGAATGACGATCCGGCGCGCATGCAGATGCAGCTTCAGCGCGATCCCGCTGTCCGCCAGCGCCCTGTCGCCATCATATTTGCTGTCGCCGACGATCGGGTGGCCGATCAGCGCCATGTGCGCGCGCAGCTGGTGCTGGCGGCCGGTGACCGGCTTCAGCGACACCCACGCCGCCTTGTGCGCCACCCTGTCGATGACACTGTAGTGGGTGGTGGCGTGCATCGCGCGGTCCTGCTCGCCGGGCTCGGCCTTGCGCACGCGGTCGCCCTCGGGGCCCGAGGCTTTGACCAGGGCCGCCTCGATCCTGCCCTGCGGCGGCTTCGGCACGCCGTTGACCAGCGCCCAGTAGGTCTTCGCCGCCGAGCGGGTCTGGAAGATGCGGCCGAGCCTTGCCGCCGCCTCGCGGTTCTTGGCGACGAGCAGCACGCCGGTCGTGTCGCGGTCGAGGCGGTGGACGAGCCGCGGCCGTTCGCCGAAGCGGTCGGCCATGCCGGCAAGGATGCCGTCGAGGTGCCGCGTCGTGCCGGTGCCGCCCTGCACGGCGATCCCGAAGGGCTTGTCGAGCACGAGCACGTCGTCGTCCTCGAACAGGATCGCACGCTCGACGAGCAGGCGATCGGACTTTGCAGGCCCCGCGGGAATCGCGGCCGACTGCCTCGCCTTCGGCTTCTCGCGCGCGGCTGGCGGCACCCGGATCGCCTGGCCGGCCTCGAGGCGCATGTTGGCCTCGACGCGCTGGCTGTCGACACGGACCTGGCCAGAGCGCAACAGCTTCTGCAGGAAGCCATGCGTCACGTCCGGAAAATGGATCCTGAACCAGCGGTCGAGCCTGAGGCCGGCTTCCCTCTCGGCGACTTCGATGGTCTGCACGGGCCCGCTCATCCGAGCACGGCGCGGGCGAGTGCCAGTCCGCCGACGAACGCGACGAGCGAGGCCACAACTGAGCCGGCGAGATACAGCGCGGCCGCGACATGCGCCTGGCGCTCGAACAATACCCAGAAGTCGAGTGCGAAGGCCGAGAACGTCGTGAAGCCGCCAAGGATGCCGGTCGCGAGGAACGTGCGCGCAGTGTGGTGCTCCGGCCAGCGCGCTACGAAATAGACGAAGAGCGCGCCCATCAGCGCGCAGCCGACGATGTTGACGATGAGCGTCGACCAGGGGAATGTTCCTCCGAGCCAGCGCCCGACGCCGACATTGACGAGGTGGCGCACGCTGGCGCCGATGGCACCGCCCACCGCGGCGAAAAGCAGAAGTTGCATGGGGTCCCAGGGCCGAAAATTCGCTTGAAGCGTGGCAGTGCTATCGCATTTGTGGCGCAAATGCACGCCCTGTCGCCGGCTATCGTTTCGCGCTACGGTCCCGAGTATGCGCATTCTCCTCACCAACGACGACGGCATCGACGCTCCCGGCCTGCATGCCCTCCGCCAGATCGCCGCGGAGCTCTCCGGCGACGTCTGGGTCGTCGCGCCCGAGACCAACCAGTCCGGCGCCGGCCATTCGCTGACGCTGCATGAGCCCCTGCGCCTGCGCCAGCTCGACGAGCGCGCGTTCGCGGTGCGCGGCACGCCGACCGACAGCGTGATCATGGGTGTTCGCCACATCCTGAAGGATCGCCGGCCCGATCTCGTACTCTCGGGCGTCAACCGCGGCGGCAACCTCGCCGAGGACGTGACCTACTCCGGCACCATCGCCGGCGCCTTCGAAGGGACGCTGCTCGGCGTCCGCTCCATCGCGCTGAGCCAGGCGTTCGGCCTGGAGAAGGGTGCCGGCATCCGCTGGCACACCGCGATCAAGCATGCGCCCCCGCTGATCCGCCGCCTGCTCGAGAGCGACTGGGTGCCCGGCACGCTGATGAACGTGAACTTTCCGGACCGCGAGCCAGACAATGTCGCCGGCATGACGGTCACCAAGCAGGGCCGGCGCGATCCGGGCCTCCTCCACCTCGACGAGCGTCATGACACCTGGGGAACGCCCTATTACTGGCTCGCATTCGAGCGCCGCCGCTCGAGCCCGGCGGAGGGTACCGATCTGTGGGCGATCTACCAGGGGCTGATTTCGGTCACGCCGCTCTCGCTCGACCTCACGCACCGGCCGAGCATCGAGGCGCTGGCGCGGCGGCTGGCACGATAGCCGCGCCGCCGCTCACACGCAGCGGCCGCCATCGACCTCGATGCACACGCCGGTGATGAACTCCGACGCCGGGTCGGCGAGGAAGAGGGCCGCATTGGCGATGTCGGACGGCTTCGACATGCGCCCGAGCGGGATCGTCGCGAGGAATCTGGCGCGGTTCTCGGGTGTATCCTTCATGCCCATGAACTGCTCGAGCATGCCGGTCTCGCCGATCACCGGATTGATCGCGCAGACGCGGATTTTCTTCGGCGCGAGCTCGGCCGCCATCGATTTCGTCAGCACGATCGCGGCGCCCTTCGAGCCGTTGTACCAGGTGAGGCCCGGGCGCGGCCGCACACCGGCGGTCGAGGCGGTGGTGATGATCACGCCGCCGCCGCGCTTCTCCATTTCCGGCACCACCGCGAGCACCGAGAGGTAGATCGCCTTGACGTTCACCGCGTAGATGCGGTCGAACTCCTCTTCGCCGACCGTCAGCATCGACTGGTTCTTGTGGGTGTAGCCGGCGTTGTTGACCATGATGTCGACGCCGCCAAAGGCCTTGACCGCCTCGCCGACCATCAGCGCGACGTCCTTGCGCTCGGCGACGTTGCAGGCGACGTGAACGGCCGCCTTGCCGAGGCTTTTCGCGACATCGCGCGCGCCCTGGCCATTGATGTCGGCGACGACGACTTTGGCGCCCTCCTTGACGTAGAGCTCGGCGATGCCGCGCCCGAACCCCGAGGCGGCGCCGGTGACGATCGCGACCTTGTCCCGCAAGCGCATGGAGGCGTCTCCTGGTCTGCCGGAGCGACGCGATGCGCCGCTCGTTGCCTCAGCCGGTCATCGCTGCCCCTTATCCCGCGTCGCCCATGGCTTGGGAAGAGCCGCGGTCACTTCGGCGTGACCGCCCAGGGACCGATCGCGATTACCCGGCAGCCGTGGTCGCGGCGCGCGCATTCGGCGATAGCGTCGTCAACGGCGGCCTGCTCGCCGGCCGCCTGCGTTGCAACGCCGGCCTGACCGCCGCCACCGACCGCAACCGCGCTCCATCCGGTCGAGGCACCGGAAAGTCGCCGCGCCGTCGCCTCGCGCTGATCGGCGGCGATCTGCTGGTTGGCGGCGGGATGGAAAAATCCGGTGATCTTCATGCTCGACGGAAGCGGGACGGTGAACACGTCGTCGACGCCGATCACCCGGCAGGGCGTGCCGGCCCTGCTGGCGCAGGATTCGAGTGCGCGCCGCGCGCCCTCGTCGACGCTCACTTGCTCGATATAGTAACCGATGTGTCCTCTCGACGAGAGGGCGAGAACCCGCGGCTTCTTGCCTGACACATAGCGGGCCATGGCCGGCGCGAGGAGGTTCGTCGGCACCAGCGGGATGCGCTCGACGCTGAACGGCGTCTCGACCGACGCATCGCGCACCACCTAGGGGCCGGGTGGCATTGGCAGCCGGCCTCTGGCGCTGACGACCGACATGCCGACCGCATAAAGCTCACAGTTGAACTCCGGCCGCACCGACTTGGTCGCGGCGTTGCAGGCTTCCATCGCTGCCGACTTGGCGGTCTCCTCGTTGTCCTGCCCGCTCGAGACGCCGTACCGGATCCAGCTGATCGCCAGCGCCTTGTTGTCCTTGGCCGGCACGTAGTCGTTCTGGACATTCCGTTGCTGCGCGGAGGAGAGGTAAGGGATCTGATCGATGATGAGCGGCGGCCGAGTTGGCGACGGCGGTGCTAACGGCGCGGTCGCAACGGCCGCCGGAGCCGTGGCGGGGCTCGGAGCGATCGCGACGGGCGAGGCCGCCTGCCGCGACCAGATGAACGCGCTCGCCGCGATCGCGGCGAGCGCGGCACAGCCGGCAGCAATGATGGTGGGGGCGCTGCCACGTGCGGCGGGCCCCGGCACTGCCTGCGCAGGCGCGGCGACCTTGGCGCCGCCCGGCTTCTCGGCGTGCATCGCTACGCGGAATGCGTGCACGGGCGTCGGGATGTTCTTCAGCATCTGCTCGCCGATGTCGGCGAACGGCACCGACAGCTTGTTGGCGACCTGCTCGTGGACCGCGCGCGAGACGCAGATGCCGCCGGCCTCGGCGAGGCCTTCCAGGCGCGCCGCGATGTTCACTCCGTCGCCGAGAAGATCCCCGTCGCGCTCGACGATGTCGCCGATCGAGATGCCGATGCGATACTCCATCTGCCGGCTCGCCGGATAGGCGAGATTGCGGGTTCTGAGGCTCTCCTGCACGTCGATCGCGCAGCGCACCGCATCGACCGCGCTCGCAAACTCGGCGAGGACGGCGTCGCCGGCGGTGTTGAAGATGCGGCCGTCGTGGCGCTTGATGAAGTCGTCGAACACCGCGCGGTAGGAGCCGAGCCGGCGCAGCGTCTCCTCCTCGTCCTCGGCGACGAGCTTGCTGTAGCCGGCGATATCGGCGGCGAGAATCGCGGCGATCTTGCGCTTCATCGGGGCTCCCCTGGGGCAGATCTCGGGGAATGATAGCACATGGCAAGGACGGTCCTGCTGTCCCGGCGGGAACAGGGCGAAGCCGGCGGGGGCCGAACGGAGTAATTTCGGGAGGGGCGAGCGCTGCTACACCAGCGCCTTGAGCCGCTCGACCGCCTCGGTCGCGAGGCGGCGGTCCTCGTCGCCCTTGGCGGCCGCGAGGTCGGCCTCGGCCGCTCTGAGCTCGGTTGCGAATGCGGCCTTGGCCTCGGCGCCGGTCGCATCGGCATCATAGGCCTTGGGCGCGAGCACGGTCAGCCGGTCCGGCGTGACCTCGGCAAAGCCGCCACTGACGTAGAGGCGGCGGCGGCCGCCGTCGATCTGCACGTCGAGCACGCCGGGGCGCAGCGACGCGACCACCGGCGCATGGCCGACCAGCACGGCGAAATCGCCCTCGCTGCCGGGCACCACGACCTGCTCTGCGTCGCCGGCGAGCAGCACCTTCTCGGGGCTCACCAGCTCGAATTTGAAGGTCGATGCCATGGTCGCGTCAGTCCTGTCTTGCAGTGCGTCTGCTTCGTCATTCCAACGATCGATCCGGCCTGCGCGGGCGCGACCGGCCTAGCCTTCCGCCGCCTCGCTGCTCGCCTCGACCTTCGACTTCACTTCGTCGGGGGTCTGCAGCCTGGCGCCGCAGAACGGGCAGAAGAACAGCGGATGGTCGACCATGCCCGGCTCGTCCTCCTCGATGTCGATGAGGCCGACCGCCATGTAGAGCACATCGTCCTCGCCGATGGTGATCAGCGGCTCGAAATCGGTGCCGCCCATCGCCTCCTTCAGCTCGGTGCAGCACTTGCCGAATTTCGCATGATCGACCGGCTTGCCGGCAGGCTCGTCCGCAGCAGCCATGGCGCCCCTCCCCACTTATCGACCCGCGCCCTCTTGCGCGGGCCGATCAGGCGGCCTCGGCCAGCTTCTCGGCCTTGGCGATCGCCTCCTCGATGGATCCTACCATGTAGAACGCCTGCTCGGGCAAGTGGTCGTAATCGCCGTCGCACAACCCTTTGAAGCCCTTGATGGTGTCCTTGATGTCGACCAGCTTTCCGGGCGAGCCGGTGAACACCTCGGCGACGTGGAAGGGCTGCGACAGGAAGCGCTCGATCTTGCGCGCGCGCGCCACGGTCTGCTTGTCGTCCTCGCTGAGCTCATCCATGCCGAGAATGGCGATGATGTCCTGCAGCGACTTGTACTTCTGCAGGATCTGCTGGACGCGGCGGGCAACGTCGTAGTGCTCCTGGCCGATGACGCGCGGCTCGAGGATGCGCGAGGTCGAATCGAGCGGGTCGACCGCCGGGTAGATGCCCTTCTCGGCGATGCCGCGCGAGAGCACGGTCGTCGCATCGAGGTGGGCGAAGGACGTCGCCGGTGCCGGGTCGGTGAGATCGTCGGCCGGCACGTAGATCGCCTGCACGGAGGTGATCGAGCCCTTCTGCGTCGTGGTGATGCGCTCCTGCAGCGCGCCCATGTCGGTCGCGAGCGTCGGCTGGTAGCCGACGGCGGAAGGAATGCGGCCCAAGAGTGCCGACACCTCGGAGCCAGCCTGGGTGAAGCGGAAGATGTTGTCGACGAAGAACAGAACGTCCTGGCCCTGATCGCGGAAGTGCTCGGCGACGGTGAGGCCGGTGAGGCCGACGCGGGCGCGGGCGCCGGGCGGCTCGTTCATCTGCCCGTAGACGAGCGCGCATTTCGAGCCCTTGGTCGAGCCGTTGTTCTTCTTCGGGTCGATGTTGACCTTCGACTCGATCATCTCGTGGTAGAGGTCGTTGCCTTCGCGGGTGCGCTCGCCGACCCCGGCGAACACCGAATAGCCGCCGTGCGCCTTGGCGACGTTGTTGATGAGCTCCATGATCAGCACGGTCTTGCCGACGCCGGCGCCGCCAAAGAGGCCGATCTTGCCGCCCTTGGCGTAGGGGGCAAGGAGATCGACGACCTTGATGCCGGTGACGAGAATCTCTGCTTCCGTCGACTGGTCGGCAAAGGAGGGGGCCGGCTGGTGGATGGCGCGGCGGCTCGCGGTCTTGACCGGGCCGGCCTCGTCGACCGCCTCGCCGATGACGTTCATGATCCGCCCGAGCGTCTCGTCGCCGACGGGGACAGAGATCGGCTGGCCGGTGTCGGTCACATCCTGGCCGCGGGTGAGGCCTTCGGAAGAGTCCATCGCGATCGTGCGCACGGTGCTCTCGCCCAGGTGCTGGGCGACCTCGAGCACGAGGCGATTGCCCTGGTTCCTGGTCTCGAGCGCGTTCAGGATCTCAGGGAGATGCCCTTCGAACTGCACGTCGACGACGGCGCCCATCACCTGACGGATCTTGCCGATCTTGTTCGATGCCATATCTCGTTCCTTGGTTCGTACGTTAGCTTAAAGCGCCTCCGCGCCGGAGATGATCTCGATCAGCTCCTTGGTGATGTTCGCCTGACGCTGGCGATTGTACTTGATGGTCAGCTTGTTGATCATGTCGCCGGCGTTGCGCGTCGCATTGTCCATGGCGCTCATGCGCGCGCCCTGCTCCGAGGCGGCGTTCTCGAGCAGGCCACGGAAAATCTGAGTCGAGATGTTGCGCTTCAAGAGGAAGCCGAGGATCTCCTCCTCGCTCGGCTCGTACTCGGGCGCGGCCATCGCCACGTCTGATTTCGCGGCGGCGCCGGCTGTCGGCAGCCGCGCCGGGATCAGCTGCAGCGCCGTCGGCGTCTGCGCGATGACACTCTTGAACTCGGAAAAATAGAGCGTCGCGACATCGAAGGCACCGGCCTCGTACATCTCGAGCACTTTGCGGCCGACGTCCTCGGCATGGGTGAACGCGAGTTGCTTGACGCCCTTGAGATCGACGCGGTCGACGATCTGGCGGCCGAAGTCCCGGCGCAGGCTGTCGGCGCCCTTGCGGCCGACACAGAACAGCTTGACGGTCTTGCCCTCCCGCGTGAGGCGCACGGCGTCGGTGCGGGCGAGGCGGGCGATGTTGGAGTTGAAGCCGCCGCAGAGGCCTCGCTCGGCGGTCATCACGATCAGCAGGTGCACCTGGTCCTTGCCGGTCCCGACCAGCAGCGGCGAGGCGCCGACCTTGTTGGTGACGCCCGCGCCGAGGTTGGCGATCATTTGGTCCATGCGCTCGGCATAGGGGCGTGCGGCGGTCGCCGCCTCCTGCGCGCGGCGCAGCTTGGCGGCGGCGACCATCTGCATCGCCTTCGTGATCTTGCGCGTCGCCTTCACCGAGGCGATGCGCGTCCGCATGTCCTTCAAGGAAGCCATGAATCTGTCCTACGCAGGTCAGTCCCGAATGCGGGCTCGCGGCCGCCCGTGCGTGCAATCGTTGCACCAGCGTTCAGCGGCCGTAGGCGCAGACCGTTGCCTGGCCCTTGAAGCTCGGTTGCGAGCGATAAACCATCTGGATCTGTCGAATGACGCGCTTGCCGCCCTTCAAGTCAATCCAGCGGGTTTCGCCGCCTTGCGGAATATTCGAGCGCACCTGCAGATCATCCGGGTTACCGTTGCCGTAGATGACCTTGAGGTCGAGCATCTCGATAGCATTGCCCTTTACGGTCAACTTGATTGCGGAGAAGCGGCCATCCGCACTGCCAACCGCGATGGTGTCGCGATCGGTCAGGAAGCCAACATTGCGGCAGCCGAGTTGCTCGGCAGCGGCGGCGGGAAGCGCGAACGCGACCGCCACAAGGGCGGTGGCGGCAGTGGCAAAAGACTTCCTCATGACGGGCCTCTGTTGGGTTGGAGTCGGTTTCAGATAAACTGCTTCTGCACCGTCTCGACGACGCCCTTGAGCTTGGCCGCCGTCGCGTCGGAGAGGTCCTTGCTGTCGCGGATGTCGTTGAGGATCGCCGTGTTCTGGTTGCGCAGGCTCGCGAGCAGCGCGTCCTCGAACGGCTTGATCTTGGCGAGCGACAGCGGATCGAGATAGCCGTTGGTGCCGGCCCAAATCACGCACACCTGCTCCTCCATCTTGAGTGGCGCGAACTGCGCCTGCTTGAGAAGCTCGGTCAGCCGCGAGCCGCGGTTGAGCATGCGCTGTGTCGCCGCGTCGAGGTCGGAGCCGAACTGCGCGAACGCCGCCATCTCGCGGTACTGCGCCAGCTCGCCCTTGATCTTGCCGGCGACCTTCTTCATCGCCTTGGTCTGCGCCGAGGAGCCGACGCGCGACACCGAGAGGCCGACGTTCACCGCCGGCCGGATGCCCTGGTAGAAGAGGTCGGTCTCGAGGAAGATCTGCCCGTCGGTGATCGAGATCACGTTGGTCGGGATGTAGGCGGAGACGTCGTTCGCCTGCGTCTCGATCACGGGAAGCGCGGTGAGCGAGCCCTTGCCGGCGCCGTCGCCCATCTTGGCGGCGCGCTCGAGCAGGCGGGAATGGAGGTAGAACACGTCGCCGGGGTAGGCCTCGCGGCCGGGCGGACGGCGCAGCAGCAGCGACATCTGGCGATAAGAGACCGCCTGCTTGGAGAGGTCGTCGTAGATGATGACCGCGTGCATGCCGTTGTCGCGGAAGTACTCGCCCATGGTGCAGCCGGAGAACGGAGCGAGGAACTGCATCGGCGCCGGATCGGATGCGGTCGCCGCGACGACGATCGAGTAGTCGAGCGCGCCGTTCTCCTCGAGCGCCTTCACGAACTGGGCGACGGTCGAGCGCTTCTGGCCGACCGCGACGTAGACGCAATAGAGCTTCTGGCTCTCGTCGTTGCCCTTGTTCAGCGGCTTCTGGTTGAGGATGGTGTCGAGCGCCACCGCGGTCTTGCCGGTCTGGCGGTCGCCGATGATCAGCTCGCGCTGGCCGCGACCGATGGGGATCAGCGCATCGATCGCCTTGAGGCCGGTTGCCATCGGCTCGTGCACCGACTTCCTCGGGATGATGCCGGGAGCCTTGACGTCGACGCGCGAGCGCTTCTCGGCCTTGATCGGGCCCTTGCCGTCGATCGGATTGCCGAGCGCGTCGACGACCCGGCCGAGCAGGCCCTTGCCGATCGGCACGTCGACGATGGCGCCGGTGCGCTTGACCGTGTCGCCTTCCTTGATGCCGCGATCGTCGCCGAAGATGACGACGCCGACGTTGTCGGTCTCGAGGTTCAGCGCCATGCCGCGGATGCCCGTGCCGGTGAACTCCACCATCTCGCCGGCCTGAACCTTGTCGAGGCCGTAGACGCGGGCGATGCCGTCGCCGACCGAAAGCACCTGGCCGATCTCCGAGACCTCGGCCTCCTTGCCGAAGTTCTTGATCTGCTCCTTGAGGATCGAGGAGATCTCTGCGGCGCGGATTTCCATCAGCTAAGTCCCTTTCATCGCAGTCTTGAGCGAGTTGAGCTTGGTGCGCAGCGAGCTGTCGATCATGCGGCTGCCGATCTTGACGACGAGGCCGCCGAGCAGCGCGGGATCGACCTTGGCAGTGATCTGCACATCCTTGCCGACGGTGCCGCGCATGGTGTCCTTCAGCGCCTGCATCTGCGCATCGTTGAGCGGATGCGCCGACGTGACCTCCGCATGCACTTCGCCGCGCGCCCGGGCGGCAAGAGTGCGGAACGCCTTCAGCATGTCGGGCGCCGCGAACAGCCGGCGGTTCCGCGCGATGAGCTTGAAGAAGTTGAGGGTCAGCGGCTCGACGCCGGCCTTGGTGAGAATGGCCGCGATGGCCCGGCCCTGCTCCTGCGCCGAGAAGGCGGGGCTCTTCACCATGCGCTGCAGGTCAGGATTGGCGTCGATGAGGCCCTGCACGGCGATGACGTCGCGCTCGACCTGGCCGAGCTTGCTCTGCTCGGTCGCAAGGTCGAACAGCGCCGAGGCATAGCGCCCGGCCACACTCGCCATGATCGGTTCGTCGGTCGCCACGTGGACAACTCTCGGCCTTGGGGTATCGGGCCCCGTCGCTGGCGCGTCCGGCCGATCCCAGGTGGAAGCCTCGCAGGGAGGGAAGAGCGATCAAAAAGAAGGAAAACAGGCAGCGTTGCCCGCGCGCTCCCCCTTTGAAACCGTGGGTGCCTTAGCACGCGTCGGATCGGCCTTCAACCACCCGCCTGTGCACGAATTTGCCGCAGCGGGCGGCTGTTTCGCGGGCCTTTGGCGGCAACATGAATGGATGTTGCTCAGGGCATTCAGAACCGGTTCAACCGCCGCCCGCTATAGCCCTGCGCCATCGATGCAGGAGCGTCTGCATCGGGTGAGCTTCCGGGCCGGGGAGGGCCGATTGCCATGCGCTTCGCTCGCCGTTCACTGACAGGTCTGACGATCGCCGCGCTGCTCGCTGCGACCACGGGCGCCGCGTCCGCCGACGGCTGGCGCCATCGCGGCGAAAGCCGCTACAGCGGCCCCCGCCATTATCATGCCGAGCCGGCACGGCCCTACGGCCATCCGGGCGGCTTCCACTACGGCCAGAGGAAGCGCGACAACACTGCGCGCAACGTGATCCTCGGCATGTCCGCCGTGATCCTCGGCGCGATCCTGTCAGAGGCCGCGCGCGAGAAGCATCGCGAGTACCTCAACGACCACTGATCGCAGGTCCCCGCGCCGCCGCCGCGGCTAAGAGGTCGACTGAATTTCCCGGCGCTTCCCCACGGCGCCATCCCCCGGGCCGGCCGCGCGATCCCCACGCGCGGCCGGTCACATTATTTCGTGTGTCCGGATGGAGGAGCCGATCAGTCGGACGGCTCCTATGCGGAGGCCTTCCCCTACCTTCCGAGCAGCACCCGCCGGATGATGGAGCCGATCATGCTCACGCCATAGCGGAGCACGATCGTGCGGATGATCCAGCCCATCACGCCGCCGCCAGTGTTGAAGCCCATCGCGCCGCCGAGGATGCCACGCACGATGTTCCAGAGCATGCCGCCGCCCATGCCGCCGGCGCCGCCACCGCGACGGAGGATGTCGGAGAGGTCCTCGAGCGGGTTGCGGCCCTGCGGTGCGTCGCCCGGCAGGCCTCCGCCCGAGCCGCCCCAGCCACCGCGGCCGGGGTCGCCGGGCACCGGCAGCGGCATCTGGTTGCCGATGCCGCCCCCGCCGCCGCCCATGCCGCCGCCGGTGCCGAAGCCGCCCTGATCGGGGAACGGCGCCTGCTGCGGAAAGCCTTGCGGTTGCTGCGCCGGCCACTGGCCCGGCATCGGGAACGGCTGCTGCTGACCACCGGGCAGGCCGCCGCCGAGACTCGGAATCTTGGAGAGGATGTCGCCGAAGCCGACGCGGCTCTCGCGCGCGAGGCCGCCCATGGCCATCGCCGCGACGTAGGGCAGCATCTGCTTGATCACGCCTTCGGAGAGACCGGAGGCCGCGGCCGCGCGTGCAGCGACGCCGCGGCTCTTGTCCTTCTCGCCGAGCAGGTGCCAGAGGATGGCGTTGCCGTCGTCGCGTGTCGCGGGGCTCGCCAGCGCGCGCGGATCATCGAGGTAGCGCTCGTGCCCGCCGGTGCCGAGCGCCTTGACGAGATCGGCGAGGCCGCCGCGCGAGAGCGTATTGCGCTCGATGGCGCGGGAGAGCTCGGGCAGAATGCTCGCGAGTGCCGCCTCGGTCTGGCGCTGGTCGGCGTTGAAGGTCCGGGCGATGTTGGCGACGGCGCTGCCGCCCTGGGCCTGTCGCACCACATCCAAGATCTGCATCGCGCCGTGTCCCACCGCATTCGATCCGCTACCCGCCCGATCGGCCGTGCCTGCAGCATATGTCCGAGAATGCATCGCATCGCAACTGCCGGAAGGGCGTTCCCCGAGCCGGCGCGCGTCATACCGCTCCGAGGCTGCGTGCGACGGCGGCGCGGAGTGCCTCGAGGCCGACCCGTTTCTCGACCGAGGTGGCGAGCAGCAGAGGGTAGGCCGCGGGCTCGGCCTGCAGCTCGCTCGCGGTTTTGTCCTGGACCGCGGCGAGCGCGTGCGCGCTGATCTTGTCGGCCTTCGTCAGCACGACCTGGAACGAGACGGCGGCCTCGTTCAGCAGCGCCATGATCTCGCGGTCGGAAGGCTTGATGCCGTGGCGGGCATCGACGAGCAGGAACACGCGGGCGAGCGAGGCGCGGCCGCGCAGGTAGGCGCGGACGAGCTCGGTCCAGGCCGCAATCTTGTCCTTCGGCGCCTCGGCGAAGCCGTAGCCCGGCATGTCGACGAGGTAGCAGGTGGCGGCGGGCGCCGCGAAGTAGTTCAGCTCCTGCGTCCGCCCCGGCGTCTTCGACGTCCGGGCGAGATTGCGCCGATTGACCAGCGCATTGATCAGGCTCGACTTGCCGACGTTGGAGCGTCCGGCGAACGCGACCTCGGCGCGGTCGGCAGGCGGCAGGGCGTCGAGGCGCGGCGCACCGAGCACGAAATCCCAGGCGGCGGCGAACAGTCGCTCGCCGGCGGCAAGCTCGGCCTCGGTCAAAGTCGCGGCGTCCATCGAAGGCATGCTCGTCGGGGCCTCTCCGGTGAAGTGGCAGCAGGTGGGAGTGCCGACCCGCCCGGACAATGCGCTCGACGGCATTTTCGAGGAAGGCGGCCGGCCACCAGACGTATCAGGCGCCGAGCTTCGGGATCACGTGGCCGCCCTTGGCGAGGCAGATGTTCTTTGTCTCCATATAGAAGTCGAACGAGTAGTCGCCTCCGTCGCGGCCGATGCCGCTGTCCTTGATACCGCCGAACGGCGTCGCCAGGTGGCGCACGTTCTCCGAGTTCAGCCAGATCATGCCGGCCTCGAGCTGATCGGCGACGCGGAGCGCGCGGCCCATGTCGCGTGTCCACACATATCCGGTGAGGCCATAGCGCACCGAGTTGGCGATCTCGAGCGCGTCGGCCTCGGTCTTGAACGGTATGACGGTGAGGACGGGCCCGAACACCTCCTCCTGCGCGATGCGCATGGCGCTTCGGGCCTTGGTGACCAGTGTCGGCGTGACGTAGTGGCCGCCGCCCAGTCTCGCGTGTCGCTTGCCGCCGGCCGCGATCGTCGCGCCGTCCTCGCGCGCGATATCGAAGTAGGAGCAGACCTTCTCGAGCTGGCGGGCATGGATCAGCGGTCCGATCTCCGTCGCGGGATCGAGCGGGTGGCCGACCTTGATGCGCGCGACGCGGGCGGCAATTCGGGCAGAAAAGCTCTCTGCGATGCCTTCCTCGACGAGCAGGCGCGATGACGACGTGCAGCGCTCGCCGTTGAGCGAGTAGATCATGAACACGACCGCATCGAGCGCGCGGTCGAGGTCGGCGTCTTCGAACACGATCACCGGGTTCTTGCCGCCGAGCTCGAAGTGCACGCGCTTCAGGGTCGCCGCGCCCTGGCGCATGATCGCGGAGCCGGTCGCGCTTTCGCCGACGAAGCCGATCGCCTTGATGTCGCGATGCTCGGTCAGCGCCTTGCCGGCCTCCTCGCCGAGTCCATGCACGCAATTGAGCACGCCGTCCGGCAGCCCGGCCTTGCGACAGAGCTGCACGAGCAGGTCGGCGGTAACCGGCGACCACTCGGCCGGCTTGTGCACGACGGTGCAGCCGGCGGCGAGCGCCGGCGCGATCTTCCACGTCGAGAGCATGAACGGGGTGTTCCACGGCGTGATGATGCCGACCGGGCCGATCGGCACGCGCGTCGAGACGTTCCAATGCTCGGGCGTCGGCATGCTGCGGCCGTCGCGCGCCGACGGCACGCGGTCGGCGAAGAAGCGGAAGTTCTCAGCCGAACGGATCGCAGCCTTCGACATGAAGCGATAGGGCTGGCCGGTGTCCCACGACTCGAGCACGGCGATGTCCTCGGCATGCGCCTCGATCGCGTCGGCGATCCGGTGCAGTAGCGCGCGGCGCTTCTCGGGCGCCCATCCGGCCCAGTCCTTGAACGCCGCCTTGGCGGCACCGGCGGCGCGGTCGATGTCGTCGCCGGTGCCGCGCGCGACCTGCGCGATGAGCGAGGTGTCGACGGGCGAATGCGTCTCGAACGTCGCCTTGCTGTCGACGCGTGCGGCGCCGATCGCGTGGCCGATGCCATCCGAGGCAAGCTTCGCCACGAGCGGTTTCAGCCGGGCAAGGTTCTCCTCGAGCGTCGGCGATTTCGAGGTCGCGCTCATGCTCCACCGTCCTTCTGTCGTCGCGCGATGATGTCGTGCAGGTTGTTGTGCTTGAGACTGCCCACGGGATCGATCTCGACGATCTCGATGGTCAGGCCGAGCGGGCGCTCGGCGAAAACGCCGCTGGTCGCACGCTTCAACACCTCGAAGATCTGCGCGGCGGCCTCGGCGCGCACATTCTCGGGCCGGCCGGCGCCGATCCGCGCCTGGAGGTGGATGAAGCGGTTGTCGGGATGACCGTCGCCGATCACGTAGCTGTCGCGGCGGGCGAGGCGGGTGCGGCAGCCGCCGATCGGAAACACGCCGGTCGCGAGGGCCGCTGCGTGGATCGCCTCGGCGAGCCCGCGCATGTCGAGGTCGGCATCGAGGTTCGCCGAGTATTCGATGATGAGATGCGGCATTCCTTACACCTTCTCGTCCTCGACACCGTTACGGAGCGTGCCGATGGCGGGGCATTCGACCTCGACCTCGTCGCCGGGAACGAGCCAGCGCGGTGGATCGAAGCGGCCGCCGGCGCCGGGTGGTGTGCCGGTCGCGATCAGGTCGCCAGGCTCGAGCGTCGTGAAGGTCGAGACGTACGCGATGATCCGCGCGAACGGGAACATGAGCGTGCCGGTATTGCCCCTCTGGCGCTCCTCGCCGTTGACGCGCGTGACGATGGTGAGCTCGCCGAGCGGGGTCGCGGCAGTGATCGGCACGATCCAGGGGCCGATCGATCCGGTGCGCTCGAAGTTCTTGCCCTGCGTCACGTTGAACTTGCCGTGGCGGATCCAGTCGCGCACCGAGCCCTCGTTCATGAGCGTCAGCCCGAAGATGTGCGCGTTTGCCTGCGCCTCGGCGATGCGCCGCCCGCGCCGGCCGATCACGAGCACGATCTCGCCTTCGTAGTCGAGCTGCCGGGACTCGGGCGGCCGCACGATCGGCGTGCCGTGGCCGACAAAGGAGGAAGGGAAGCGCACAAACAGGCTCGGAAATCTGGGCGCCTCCGAGCCGTCCTTGTATTCGGCGTTGCGCTCGGGGTAGTTGACACCGACGCAGAGGATCTTTGCGCCGTTGGCGATCGGCGCCAGCAGCGTCACGTCGGCAAGGCGGGCGTCGGGCGCGCCGCCGGCGAACGCGGCGAGGCCGGCGCTCGATGTGAGCGCGCCACGGAGATCGCCGATCCGGCCGCCCGACCGCCTCGCGACGTCATAGAGCGCGCCGTCCGTGCCGACGACACCGAACGAGCTCGCATCCCCTCGGCTCCAACTTGCCAGCCGCATGCGCTCCGCTCCGATTGGCCTCAGGCTGCCATGAGCGCCGTCAGCTCGCCGACCTTGCGCCGCTCGATGTCACCGATCACCGCCCACAGCCGCCGCGCACGATCCGGGCCGACGAGCGCCTCAGCCTTCTCGCGCAGCTTCTGCTCCTTGACCTCGACCGACATCGGCGCCTCGAGGTCGTAGCTCGCGACGTGCTCCTTGCCGGCGCGCGTGCGCACGGTGACGGCGGCGGCGGTCGGTGGGTACTTATCGTCGGCGGCGACGGCCACGCGGTCGCGGACGCGCACGAGCGCAGGATCGCGGCAGGTCGCATCGGCAAACACCGAGAGCGCCCCGGTCTGCATGCCGGCGAGCGCCATGGCCGAGGTCAGCCGGTAGCTGAACTTCGCCTCGAGGCCGGTCGCCGGCGCCTCGATGTTACACACCCTGAGCCAGCGCGGGTGCACGCCGAGCGTCACGGCGTCGATGTCGTCGATCTTCAGTCCGGCCTTCTGGCGGAGCCCGTGCAGCGCCTCGAGCGCGGCGTGCGTGCCGTGGCAGCAGGCGTGGAACTTGTACTGGACGTGCTCGAAGCGGAACGTCTCGCCGAGGCCCGCGCAGAGCTTGGCCGGATCGCCGGCCGCTGCCGCGTGTGTCGCCGCGAAGCCCTGCTCGCACTCGAGGCCGTCAGTGCGCGATACGAAACCGAGCGCCGCGAGCGTCGCCGCCTCGATGCCGTTCGCGGCGGCAAGGCCCGCATGATAGGGCTTGCCCATCGTGCCGAACTGCGACTTGAGCCCCGAGGCGCGCGTCGCGGCGATGCCGAGTGCGTGGCGCGTGCGCTCCTCGCTGAGCCCCATGAGTCGCGCGGCGGCGACCGCCGCTCCGAACGATCCCGACGTCGCGGTCTGGTGGAAGCCATGGTCGTAGTGGCGCGTGCCGAGCCAGGCGCCGATGCGGCAGGTGCTCTCGAGGCCGATGAGCGCCGCGGCGAGGAACTCCGCGCCACTCGCGCCGCGCTTCTCGGCGACCGCGAGTGCGGCCGGGAACACCGCAACGCTCGGATGGCCGGTGTAGTCGAAGTGGGTGTCGTCATAGTCGAGTGCATGCGCGGTCGCGCCATTGGCGAGGGCGGCGGCGCGCGCCGGCACTTTCTTCGGATGGCCGATGACCGTCGCCTCGGGCATGCCGGCTTCCTCCGCGACGAGCGCGCGCACGGCCCTGCTCACCGGCTCGCCCGCGCCGGCGAGCGTCACGGCGCACACATCGAGCAGCGAGAGCTTGGCGATGCGGCGGGCGGAGGCGGGCAGCGCCTCGGCGCGGGTTGCGACCGCAAACCGGGCGATCGGGCCGGAGATGTCGGGCGTGCCTTTGCTGCTCCTGGCAGACTGCGTGCCGTCCATGGCGGCCTCCTTCAGCCGTGGGGTCAGACCCCTGACTCGGTCCTTCATTGCAGAGCGGTTGCAGTCGGGCCAGGGGTCTGACCCCGTCACTCGCGTCGGTCGCTCGCGGGGTGCAGGGGAGAGACTATGCCGAGAGCGGTGCCGTCATCAACGGCGAGTCCCGGGGTCGGGTAGCGATTGCCCGGGGCAATGCAATTCTCGCGTGCGTCCTCGCCGTTGTCACCCCGGGGCTCGTCCCCGGGGCCCATCACCCGGCAATCTCCGGCCTCCGAGATCGTTGCACCATGGGTCCCAGCAATGCATGCCGGGACACCTCGTCGTCGGCAGGTCGCTCAACAACCTGGCGATGCTCTACCAGTCGCAAGGCCGGTATTCAGAAGCCGAGACGCTTTTGAAGCGGGCAATTGCCATCAAACAAATGACGCTCAGGTCCGAACACCCCAGCGTCGCCTTGTCCAACGTGAACCTCGGCTCGATCATCAAATCCGACGGCCGAATCGACGAGGCCGAACCCTATCTGAAGCGCGGATTGGAAGTCAGCAAAGCCACGCTCGGTGAACGGGCGGTGTCAGGCCCGAGGCCAGACACCGCTTCGGGACCAGTGCCTGGCCTCAGGCCTGGCACTGGTGAGGCGCGGAGCCTCGACGGCAACCGCCCCTACCTCCGCTGCCGGCCGCCGTTGGCGTCGAAGAGCGGCGTAGCCTGGACGCGGGCGCGCCTCGGCTCCCCGAAGATCAGGATGTCGAGCTCCGTGCCGTCGCGGGCGAGGTCCGAGCGCACGTAACCCATCGCCATCGACTTGCCCGCCCAGTGGGCGTAGCCGCCGGAGGTCACCTGGCCGACGGCTTCAGGGCCGAGCATGATCGATTCGTAGCCGACCACCTCGACGTCGCTGTCGACGACCATGGCCACGAGCTTCTTCTTGGGCGGCTCGGCCCGGTCCCTGAGCGCAGCCGCCCTGCCGACGAAATCAGCCTTGTCGTAGGCGACGAAGCGGTCGAGCCCGCTCTCCACCGGTGTGTAGTCGGGGCGGAACTCGCGGAAGAACGCGCCGTAGTTCTTCTCGAGGCGCAGCGACATCAGCGCGCGGCCGCCGAAGTGGCAAAGCCCGAGGTCGCGGCCTGATTCCACCAGCGCGTCGTAGAGCGTCACCTGGTAGTCGGGCGAGCACCAGATCTCGTAGCCGAGGTCGCCGGCGTAGCTCGCCCGCGCGACGGTCGCCGGCACGAGACCGACCGTCATCTCGCGCGCGGCGAAGAATTTGAACGCGGTGTTCGAGACATCGTTGCGCGTCAGCCGCTGCAGAAGCTCGCGCGACTTGGGTCCGGCGATCATCAGGCCGTTGAGAGCGCTCGCCATGGGCCGCACGCTCACGCCGTCCGGAATGCCGAGCCGCTCGAACCAGCGCATGTGGAACACTTCCGCGACGCCCGAGCCGATCATCAGAAAGCGGTCGTCGGCGAGGCGGGCGAGCGAGAAGTCGCCCATGATCGTGCCGCGCTCGTTGAGCATCGGTGCGAGCACCATGCGGCCGGGCTTGGGGACGCGGCACGCGAGCACGCGGTCGAGCCAGGCGGCGGCACCCTTGCCGGTGATCTCGTACTTGCCGAACCCCGAAATATCCATGATCCCGACGGAGTGGCGGACGGCAAGGCACTCCTCGCGCACAATCGGAAAGGCGTTCGAGCGGCGGTAGCTCGGCTCCTCGACCGGCTCCATGCCATCCGGCGCGTACCAGAGCGCGACCTCCAAGCCGAAGCTGGCGCCGAACACGGCACCTGCGCTCTTCAGCCTGTCGTAGACCGGCGTGCGGCGCAGCGGCCGCGCAGCGGCAAGCTCCTCGTTCGGATAGGCGATGCGGAAGCGGCGGGAGTAGTTCTCCGGCACCTTGATCAGGGTGTAGGGGTGCGTCGCGAATGCGCCGAAGCGGGCGACGTCCATGGCGAACACGTCGGCACCGGGATCGCCCTCCGCCATCCAGCGCGCGAGCGCGAGGCCGACGCCACCGCCCTGCGCGAAGCCGGCCATGACGCCGCACGCCGACCAGAAGTTGCGCAGGCCCCGCACCGGCCCGACCAGCGGATTGCCGTCCGGCGCGAACGTGAACGGCCCGTTGACGACCTTCTTGATGCCGGCACGGCCGATCGGCGGGAAGTGCTTGAACCCGAGCTCGAGATGGGGGGCGAGCCGCTCGAGGTCGTCGGGCAGGAGCTGCATATTGAAGTCCCACGGCGCGGTGTCCGGCGACCATATGCGGCAGTCCCTCTCGTAGGTGCCGAGCAGCGCGCCCTGGCCCTCCTGGCGCATGTAGATCTCGCCGAAGTAGTCGGTGGTCGGCAGCAACTCGCGCGCGAGCGCGGCGACCTCGGGGATCGGCTCGGTGACGATGTACATGTGCTCCATGGCGAGCACGGGCAACTCGATGCCGGCCATGCGACCGATCTCGCGCGCCCAGAGCCCGCCCGCATTGACGACGTGCTCGCAGGTGATGTCGCCCTTGTCGGTCTGCACCAGCCAGCCACCATCGCGCCGCGGCGAAAGGCCCGTCACCCGCGTGTGGCGGTAGACCTCGGCGCCCACCTTGCGCGCCGCGCCCGTATAGGCGTGGGTGACGCCGTTCGGGTCGACATGGCCGCCATCGGCGCGATGCAACGCGCCGACGAAGCACTTCGGGTCGAACAAGGGATTGAGCTTGTGCGCCTCGGCGGGCGTAATGAGGTGCGTCTCCATGCCGAGGTACTTGGCCCGGCTGTGCATCAGCTTGAGGTTGTCGAGCACTTCCGGCGTTGCGGCCAGCACCAGGTTGCCGGTGGCATGAATGCCGCACGACTGGCCGGAGCTCTTCTCGATCTCGCGGTAGAGGTCGATCGTGTACTTCTGCAGCCGCGAGACGTTGGCGTCGGAGTTGTAGGTGTGCACGCCCGCCGCCGCATGCCAGGTCGAGCCGGCGGTCAGCTCGTGCTTTTCGACGAGCACGACGTCCGGCCAGCCGAGCTTCGTCAGGTGATAGAGCACGCTCGCCCCGACCACGCCGCCGCCGATGACCACAACGCGCGCCTGCGATTTCATGTCGGGATCGGGTCCGTGTGTGGCTCAGGTGTCGCCGCCGGCACCGGTCGCGGCATGCGCAGATGCTCGAGCCCCTGGAACTCGACGAACCTGCTCATCGCGGCCCACAGGTGGTCGCCGTACGTGAACGGCGCAAACGCCGCTCCGCCCGGCAGCGGCGCGATCAGCGCATCGACGCGCGGCTCATAGAAGAAGGGAATCGAGCAGCGCTCGCGGCCGGCGGCGACGACGCGATGCTCGGTCGCCTTGATGCGGCCGCCGCTCCAGCGCTCGAGCAGACCGCCGAAGTTGACGGCGAGCGTGCCCTCGAGCGGCGGCACGTCGAGCCAGCGGCCATCCGCGCCGAGCGCCTGCAGGCCCTCGACGCCGTCCTGGGCGAGCAGCGTCACGAAGCCGGAGTCGACGTGGGCGCCGCCGGCGATCTCGCGTTTGCGGCCCTGGTGCTCGATTGTTGCGGCGGCCCGCGCCTCGGCGCCGAGGGCGCCCGGCGGCCGCACCGGGTAACGAATGAGCCGGAGCGTCGAGATGCCGCCGCGGAACGGCGCATCGAAGGTCGTCTCGGCGAGGCCGAGGCCGCGGGCGATGGCGCGCATCAGTGTCGCGCCCAATTGCTCCATGCCGTGATAGTAGTCCGCGGCCGCCTGCCGCCAGCCGGGAAGCTCCGCTTCACTCGGCAGCGGCGTCGCCTCGGTCAGCGGGTCGGCGGGATCGGGTTGCCAGCCGGCATCGGCGAGGTCGGGGCCGATGTCGATGCCTTCCTTGTAGGTCGGTCCGCCGGCCTGCAGCGGAAACCAGCCGCGATAGACGTTCGCACGCGCAGCATCGAACTTGCGCCGCAGCAACCGCCGCTTGCTCTGCTCGCGCAATGTGAAAATGCGCAGCAGCTCTGCGCGTCGCGCCTTGCCCGCGGCGCAGCTCGGCGGCAGGCCGGTGATCGTCATGAAGCCCGAGCCGATCGCCGCCGCCATGATCGCGCGGTCGGTCCGCGTGCGCGCTGCGCCGGGCCGGCCGAACAGCGGGCCGACGTCGATGGTCGGGATCGAAGGCTCGGCCATGGGCGGCGCTGAAGCTGTCGTGGCTCGGGGTGCAGTCGCGGGCGTCGATTGCTATTGTCGCCACTCTAATCGAAGGTCTAGTGTCCTGCAAAACAGAGCCATGCGTCCGTCGCGGCCGAGCTGCCACGGCGGCACGCCGCATGAAGCACCAGGGAGAACGCCATGACCGACAAGCTGCACCCCGTCATCGGGCACGCCGGCCGCGAGATGGCCGACGGCGCACTGGACCGGCGGGATTTCCTGCGCATCGCGACGCTGCTCGGTGTCGCCGCGCCCGCCGCCTACTCGCTCGCCGGTCTGCCGATGCCGGCGGTCGCGCAGGGCGCGCCGAAGATGGGTGGCATCATCCGCCTCGGCATGCGGGTGCAGGACCTGAAGTCGCCGCACACCTACTCCTGGATCGAGGGCGCGAACGCCACCCGTCAGACGCTCGACTACCTGACGTTCACCGACATCGACAATGTGACCAAGCCGAGCCTCGTCGAGAAATGGGAGGCGAGCCCCGATCTCAAGACCTGGACGCTCAGCCTGCGCAAAGGCGTCAAGTGGCGCAACGGGCAGGACTTCACCGCCGACCACGCGGTGTGGAACCTGAAGCGTCTGCTCGACGCCAAGACCGGATCGTCGACCGTCGGCCTGCTCAAGGGCTTCATCCTCGACGAGTTCGAGACCGACGAGATCGACACCAAGACCAACGCCAAGAAGAAGTCGACGCGGCTGTGGGATGCCAACGCGATCGCCAAGGTCGACAGCCACACCGTGAAGATCGTCGGCAAGTCGGCCTATCTCGCGGTGCCCGAGGCGCTGTTCCACTACCCGGCGATGATGATGGACCCGGAGAGCAACGGCGAGTTCAAGGTCGGCGCCAACGGCACCGGCGCCTTCGAGATGGTCGAGCTCGAGGTCGGCAAGCGGGCCGTATTCGTCAACCACAAGAAGCCGCACTGGGGCGGCGGCGCCAAGATCGACCGGCTCGAGATCATCGACCTCGGCGAGGACCCGGCGGCGCAGGTGGCGGCGCTTGCCTCGAAGCAGGTCGATTTCATCTATCAGGGTGCGATCGCGACCCTGCCGGCGGTCCGCCAGCTGCCGCACGTGCAGGTCAACCAGGTCGACACCGGCTACACCGCGGTCGCCCGCGTGCATCCGATCAAGCCGTTCGACGACAAGCGTGTGCGCCAGGCGTTGCGGTACGCGACGGATACCGAAGGGGTGCTGAAGTCCGCGCATGCCGGCCTCGGCAAGCCCGGTGAGCATCATCACGTGTCGCCTGCCCATCCCGAGTACGCCAACGTCGGCTTCATGAAGCGCGATGTCGCCAAGGCCAAAGCGCTCCTGGCGGAGGCCGGCTACAAGGACGGCATCGACACCGAGATCGCCTGCCGGCCGGCGCCGGACTGGGAGAAGCTCGCGGTCGAGGTGCTGGTCGAGCAGTGGAAGGAGGCCGGCATCCGGGTGAAGATCAACCTGATGCCGTCGGCGCAGTACTGGAACGTGTGGACCAAGGTGCCGTTCGGCTTCACGACGTGGGCGCACCGGCCGCTCGGCACGATGGTGCTCTCGCTCGCCTACCGCTCGGGCGCGGCGTGGAACGAGTCGAAATGGTCGAACAAGGAGTTCGACGGGCTCATCACCGAGGCCGAAGGCTATCTCGATGTCGCCAAGCGCCGCGGCGTAATGGAGAAGCTCGAAAGGATCATGCTCGACGACGGCCCGGTCGTGGTGCCGGTCTGGCGAGCGGTGTTCAACTACACCGACAAGAAGATCAAGGGCTACAGGATCCACCCCTCGATCTACATCGAGGCGAAGAACCTGTGGATCGACGCCTGAGGCGGGCCGCGGCTCGCCGAGCCTCGGGGCGTCCGGCTTCAATGCCGGGCGCCCCGCATCGCTCCCACCGGGCTCCGCCCACTCCGGCCGGTAGTCCTGAAGAAGTCGAGACGAGACGCGTGCGGGAGACTGGGGAATGTTCAAGCCAACGCTCGGGACGACGACGCTTCTCGACCGCCAGGGCCCCAGGCGCAGCGACCAGGCGTATCTCGACGCGCTGATCGAGCGTGCCGATGCGCGTTTCCTGGTGTTGGCCGACTTCAAGCCGGTGATCCGCTCGAACGAGGCGCGCACCGAGGGCTCGATCCGCTGGTTCTCACGCAAGCAGCTGACCGCGCTCGGCCTGCCGATCGCGGATGCGGTCTTCCTCGGCGTCGACAAGTCCGAGGGCGCCGGCCACTTCGCCATCGCCGTCACCGAGCACCGCGCGCGCAATGCGCCGGGCGGCCACGAGCAGATGCGCCCGATCGTCGATCTGCGCACGCTCGCCATGCAGGGCGTGCTTTCCTCGGAAGAGTTGTCGCTGATCGGTCAGGCCAAGGCGCTCGCCCACTGGCACGAGGATCACCGCTGCTGCGGCCATTGCGGTGGCACGACGCTGATCAAGGATGGCGGCTGGCGGCGCAAGTGCTGGGCTTGCGGCAAGGTGCAGTTCCCGCGCACCGATCCCGTCGTCATCATGCTGGTCGTCGACCGCAAGGGCGACCGCTGCCTGCTCGGCCACGAGGCACGCTTTTCAAAGGAGCCGCGGATGTACTCGACGCTTGCAGGCTTCATCGAGCCGGGCGAGGACATCACCCATGCCGTGCGCCGCGAGGTGTTCGAGGAGGCCGGCATCACCGTCGGCGAGGTCCGCTTCCACTCGACGCAGCCGTGGGCGTTTCCGCACTCGCTGATGATCGGCTGCATCGGCATTGCCGAGACCACCGCGATCAAGATCGATCCGGAAGAGATCGAGGAGGCGCTCTGGTTCTCCAAGGCCGACGTGAAACTCATGCTCGCCGGCAAGCACCCGAAGAACTGGTGGGTGCCGGGCCGCCAGGCGATCGCCCGCGCGCTCGTCACCGCATTCGTTGACGGGCTCGACTGACCGGGCGGCGCGCAAGCGAACAGGAGCCGACGATGATCTTCGACCACCGCACCTACTACTGCCGGCCCGGCACGATCAAGAAGCACCTCGAGCTCTATGAGCAGATGGGGTACGGGCCGCAGTCGCGCTGCCTCGGCAAGCCCGTGCTCTACGCGACGACCGAGGTCGGCGACGTGAACTCCTTCGTGCACGTATGGGCCTATAAGGCCCTCGCCGATCGCACCGCCAAGCGTGCGAAACTGTGGGGCGACGCCGAATGGCTCGCCTACATCGCCAAGTCGGCGGAAATCGGCGCGCTCGTCAAGCAGGAGAACAAGATCCTGACCACGGTCGGCTTCGTGAAGCACCAGACGGCGGCGTGAGCGGACGCCCCTGCGGTGCCGACTCCCCGGGCAGAGGTTCCCACGTCGCGCGCAGTCCGCGAGCCGGGGGACCCATTGACCTCATTTCTCGAACAGGTCGTCCTGCGTCGCGGCGTCGAGAGCGATCGTCGCCCTCCAGCCCGACCCGCCGTCGGCCGCCTCGGTCAGGGAGTGCCCCGCGAGCGCGAGCAGCGTGCGGGCGACGCAGAGCTCGAGGTCGTCGGCTGCCGCGTTCGGCCGAACATCGTCGACCTGCACGATGAGATGCATGTGGTCACCGGCCGATGATGCGCTGACGCGCACGCAGGTGCCTTCGGCCACCCGCTTCATAGCCGCGGCGAGCACGTTGACGAGCGCCTGTTGCAGGGCGCGCTGATCGCCGAGCACCTCGCGATCGCGGTCGACCTCGATGCGCACCGCGGCCGCGGGCTCGCCATGGCGTGCCGCGGCGATGCAATGGGCCGCCTGGACCAGACCGGCGAGCGGCAGCGCGCGCCGCTCGATCACCCCGCCCCGGCTGACGAGCGAGGTCAGCGCGAGCGTGTCCTCGGTCGCCTTAAGCAGGTCGCCACCGCACTGGCGGATGTGCTCGGCGTACTCGACGTAGCGGGCATGGCCGAGCGGGCCGAGCAGCTCGCGCTGCATGACATCCGAGAAGCCGATCACCGCGTTGAGCGGCGTGCGCAGCTCGTGGCTGACACGCTGCATGAGCGTGCTCCACCCCTCGAGCGGCGCTCCGGGAGGAGCGATCACGGCCTCGCCTCGCAGCGGCCCGCGCGCCATGGCCGACAGTGCCTGGGACCGCGCCGGCGGCACGGCGCGATCACGACGGATGCTCAAGGCGAGCAGGCAGAGCAGCAACCCGGTCACCGCCAGCAGCAGCGATACCGACTGCGCTCCGGCTGCATCCGCAAGGTCCGCGGATGCCCGCATGGGCGCGGCGAACGGAGCGAGCAGCAGCTCGCCAAGCAGAGCGGCGTGCACAATCGCTGCGGCGCGCAACATGGTCGGGAAGGTCGGAGCGCCGGCGGCCCACCGCGTTCTGATGGCGGACCGGATCGCGCCGGCGCCGAGCGTCGCTGCGGCAAACGGCATCCGTGGGCCGGCGGACGTTGTCCACGCCATCCCGGTCTCCCGATCGTGCTCGGTTGTTGGTGGTCCGGTTCGGGGGCGCACGCGGAGACGGCCGAATCGGTGACATTCACTTCACCGCAACCGAAAAGGCGTGTCGAGGGAGAATAACCGGGAGAAAAATCCGCGCGTCGGCAGCGTGTCACTCGCGCATCTTCGAGACCAGCTCGAACACGTCGCGCGAGAGCCCCTTCGACCTGGCGATGGTCGCGAGCGCCTGGCGGGCGAGCTTGCGCCGTCCGGGCTCGAGCGTGCGCCAGCTTCGGAAGCTGCCGGCGAGACGCGAGGCGACCTGCGGGTTGAACCGGTCGATGGCGAGCACCTGATCCGCGACGAACCGGTAGCCCCGTCCGTCCGGCCGGTTGAATTGAACGGGGTTGGAGGCGGCGAACGCCCCGATCAGTGCACGGACCTTGTTGGGGGCGGTCAGCGCGAACAAGGGGTGGCGGGTGAGCGCGCGGACGCGGGCCAGCGTCGCCGCCTGCGGTGCCAGCGCCTGCGCGGTGAACCAGGTGTCGATCACGAGGTGGTCGCGCTGCCAGCGGTCGAAGAAGGCCGCAAGCGACTGAGACCGCGCCGCGCCCGCCGAGGCCGCAAGCAGCATCAATGCATGCGCCTCATCGGTCATGCTCGTCGCCTGCCCGAAGTGGGCGAGGAGCCGGGCGGCGTCGTCGCGGCCGCGGCGAGCCGAGAGCACGGAGAGGATCACGTTGCGCAGCGCCCGCCGGCCAGCGCTCGCTGCATCGGGGGAGAACGGTGCGCGGCTCTCGAGACGCCGATAGAGGTCCTCGAGCAGGCGGCCCAGTGCCCGCCCGATCAGTTTCAGCATGGCAACACGTGCCCGGTGGATCGCCGCCGGATCGACGTTCTGGGCGATCTCGCGGGCGATATCCGACTCTCCGGGCAACCGCAGCATCTCGGCGCGGAAAGCGGGCTCCAGGCCGTCGTTACCGATCGTTGCGCCGAGCGCCGCCGCGAACGCGCGGATCCGCCCGGCATGCGCCGCCACGTCGTCCGAGCGGGCGAGCGCCATGAGCAACCGGGTCGCATAGGTGTTGGCGGCCTGCCAGCGATTGAAGAGGTCGCTGTCGTGCGCCATCAGGAAGGCGAGGTCGGCGTCCGCGACGTCGATCGTCAGGTTGACCGGGGCCGAGAAGCCACGGAGCAACGAGGGCACCGGTCGGACCGGGAGATCCACGAAGCGAAACGTCTGCGATCGCCTCGTGACGGCGAGCAAGCCGTCGCCGACGGCTTCCCCGCCATCCCGCCGCAGCGCCAGGTCGCGGCCATCGGGACCGATGAGCCCGAGCCGCAGCGGGATATGCAGCGGCTTCTTGCGAGCCGCATCCGGGGTCGCCGGGTTGATCTGGTCGATCTCGAGCTCCGCGCTTTGGCGGGCGGGGTCGTAGGCGAACCGGCAGACCAGCTCCGGCGTGCCGGACTGGCCGTACCACTGGCTGAAGTGGGCGAGGCTCTGCCCGCTCGCCTCCTCGAAGCAGGCGATGAACTGCTCGATGGTCGCGGCCGCGCCGTCGTGGCGCGCGAAGTAGAGGTCCATGCCCCTGCGGAAACTGTCGCGGCCGAGAATGGTCTCGATCATGCGGACGAGCTCGGCGCCCTTCTCGTAGACGGTCGGGGTATAGAAATTGTTGATCTCGATATAGCTCTCCGGGCGCACCGGGTGGGCGAGGGGGCCGGCGTCCTCAGGAAACTGCGTTGCCCGCAGATGGCGCACATCGACGATGCGCTGCACCGTCGCCGAGCGCTCGTCGGCCGAGAACTCCTGGTCGCGGTAGACGGTCAGCCCTTCCTTCAGGCAGAGCTGGAACCAGTCGCGGCAGGTGATGCGGTTGCCGGTCCAGTTGTGGAAGTACTCGTGCGCGACGACGCTCTCGATCGACTCGTACATGGCATCGGTCGCGGTCTCGGCCGAGGCGAGGATCAGCCGATCGTTGAAGATGTTGAGGCCCTTGTTCTCCATCGCCCCCATATTGAAGTCGGAGACGGCGACGATGTTGAACACATCGAGGTCGTACTCGCGGCCGAACCGCCGCTCGTCCCACCGCATCGCGCGCTTGAGGCTGTCGAGCGCCCAGGCGGCGCGCTCCTCCTTGCCGGGCTCCACGTAGATCCGCAGATCGACCTCGCGGCCCGACATCGTCCGGAACGTCGAGGCGATCGAGGCGAGGTTGCCGCCGACCATCGCGAACAGGTAGCAGGGCTTGGGGTGCGGGTCCTGCCAGACCGCGTAGTGGCGGCGGCCGCTATCGAGCTGGCCGCGCTCGACCGGGTTGCCGTTGGCGAGCAGCACCGGTACGGCGGCGCGGTCGGCCTCGAGGCGGACCCGATAGACGGAGAGCACGTCGGGGCGGTCGAGGAAATAGGTGATGCGGCGGAAACCCTGCGCCTCGCACTGCGAGCAGTAGATGCCGCGGCTGCGGTAGAGGCCCTGCAGCGCCTTGTTGGCGTCCGGGTTGATGACGGTCACGATCTCGAGCGTGAAGGCGCGATCGGGCACCGCCGGCAGCGTGAGGGCGGCCTCGGACACGAGACAGTCGGTGGCGGCGAGGGCGCGGCCGTCGAGCTCCACGCTCGCGAGCGCAAGCTGCTCGCCGTCGAGCCGCAGCCGCGTCGCCGGCGCGTCGGACGCCGGGTTCGGGCGGACCCTGAGGCGGGTGCGTACGCGCGTCGCGGTCGGATCGAGCGTGACGTCGAGGTCGACCGCGTCGATCAGATGGCTCGGCGGACGATAGTCCTTGAGCCGAATCGGGCGTGGCGTTTCGGTCTTCATCGCGCGGTATCGCTTGATCCGGGGTGGGCGGCACGCATTGGCCGGCTCGCTCGCCGGCAGCATCGGCCGGCCGGTGGCCCAATGCAAGGAGCGCGATCAGCTCCGGCACCGGCTAACCATGCCGGCGGCGCCTTTGCCGTCGAGATGGCGCGGCAACCGGCCTTCGCTCGAACAGGGGTGTGGGCTGCGCCGATCGACCTTGCCGCCTCAGTCGTCCTGCGATCTACAGGTCCGGTGCTCCGAACCACCGCCGGCGAGTCCACCCTATGCCCATCCTGAGCGTTCTCGCCCTTGCCTGCTTCGTCGGCGCGCTCTGCGTGCGCCTCGTGGATCCGGTCGTGCCGGAGATCGCCCGCGAGCTCCACGTGACCGCGGCGACGGCCGCGCTGCTCGCCTCCGCATTCGCCTTCCCCTATGCGATGGGCCAGCCGGTGCTCGGGCCGCTCGGGGACGCCGTCGGCAAGGTCCGTGTGATCAAGGCGGCGCTGGCGGTGCTCGCGCTGATGCTCGCCCTCTCGGCCATTGCGCCGAGCTACGAGGTGCTGCTCGCCACCCGGCTTGTCGGCGGACTGGCGGCCGGCGGCATCATCCCGCTGGCGTTCGCGGTCGTCGGCGACCGCTTCCCCTACGAGCAGCGCCAGGTGGCGCTGACGCGCGTGCTGATGGCGGCCATGCTCGGCCAGTTCGTCAGCGTGATCGGCTCCGGGCTCATCGCCTCGGTGTCGAGCTGGCGCGTGGTCATGGTCACGAGCGCCGCGATCACGCTCGTTGTGCTGGCGGTCGCCATGCACCAGTTGAAGCCGCGGCCCGATGCCGTGCGCACGCACTTCACCTGGGCGGCGGTCCGGAACGGCTACCGGAAGGTCTTCGCCAATCCGCGCGCCTTCGCGTGCTTCCTCACGGTGTTCCTCGAGGGCGTGGCGGTGTTCGGCCTCTTCCCCTACGTTGCGACGCTGCTCGAGGAGCGCGGCGCCGGTGGAATCCGCGAGGCGGGATTCGTCATCGCCGGCATGGGCGCGGGCGGCCTCGCCTATACGCTCGCGGTCAAGCCGCTGCTCGCGCTGATGGGCGGCATGTTCGGCCTCATGCGCGCCGGCGGCCTCGTCGCCGCAGCCGGACTCGCCGCCGCCGCGCTCGCCCCGATGTGGCCATTGCAGATGGTCGCCTTCGCCATGCTCGGGTTCGGCTTCTATGCGCTGCACAACTCGATCCAGACGCAGGCGACCGAGCTCGCGCCTCAGAACCGCGGCGCGGCGGTCGCGCTGCACGCGTTCTTCTTCTTCCTCGGCCAGGCGACGGGACCGATCGTGTACCGGGTCGGTATCGCAAGCATCGGTGCGACCGCGACGATTGTCCTCGCCGCGGCCGTCATCGCCGGCGCTGGATTCTGGCTCGCCGCCCGCATCGCGCGGGTCGAGTGAGGGGAGCCGCGCGACCTACTGGACCTTGATCCCCTTCTCGGCGAAGTACTTGAGCGCGCCCGGATGCCACGGGATGCCGGCCTTGGCCGAGACCTGGTTCTCGACCTTGATGTTCAGCGCCTCCTTGTGGACCTTGCTGAGGTCCTCGACGTTCTCCAGCATGGTCTTGGTCAGGTCGTAGGCCAGCTTCTCGTCGAAGCTCGCGTTGACGACCATCAGGTTCCACACCGTGATGCCCTTGGCGTCGGCGTCCATGCCGGCATAGGTCGCCTTCGGGATGGCGCCGGGCGCATAGATTTTGCCGTACTTGGCGATCATCTTGTCGACGTACTGGGCATGATCGAGGAGCTTGATCTTGGTGTTGGGTGTCGCGGCCAGATCCGTGATCGAGGATGTCGGCAACCCGACGACGAAGAAGAAGGCGTCGATCTTCTTGTCCTTGATGGCGTTGACGCTCTCGGCCACGCCGAGCCGCTCGCGCTTCATGTCCTTGTCCTTGTCGAGCCCCGCCGCTTCGATCACCCGGAACGCGAACACCTCGGTCGCGCTGCCGGGTGAGCCGGTCGAGACGCGCTTGCCCTTGAGGTCCTCCACCTTGTTGATGCCGGTGCCCTCGACCGTGACGACGTGCATGTAGTTGGCGTACATGACCGTGAGCGCGCGGATCGGCAACTTGCCGCTGGTGAACTTGTCGAGGCCGTTGATGGCGTCCCACGAGGCGTCGACCTGGGCGAAGGCGACGTCGGCCTTGCCGGTCCCGATCAGCTGCAGGTTGGCGACCGAGCCGCCGGTGACCTCGGCGGTCGCGGTGTAGCCCGCAATCTTCTTGGCGATGATGGTCGCGAATCCGCCGGCGAGCGGGTAGTAGACGCCGCCGGTGCCGCCGGTCGCGATCGAGAGCTGCTTCGATTGCTGAGCACTCGTGCCGATGGCGCCGAGCGCGAGCACCGCACCGGCGAGCAAGAGCTTACGAACCTTCATTTGTGTTCCTCCCAACGCCTGACGACGGCCGCGCCGAGACATGGCCTCCGGCCGAGGAGCAGACCGCTCCCGAGGCCCTGGTGATAGCCGATCCATGCGGCCCCGAAAAGGCGTCGGGAACAGCATGGCCGCGCGTGAAGCCGTTGCATCTGCGGATGGCCCGCGGGCTTGCAATCGCGGGGCGGTTGCGCCATAAGACCGACGCGCCGCCGCTATGGCGGCGTTCCCCATTGGACGCGGGTGTAGCTCAGGGGTAGAGCATCACGTTGCCAACGTGAGGGTCGAGGGTTCAAATCCCTTCGCCCGCTCCATCCGCCTTCCGCCTCCGGCGGTGGCTACGGCGGGACCGGTCGCGAACGGATGTCGGAGGCGGATGTCCCGCCGAAACGCTTGCGACGGCGGACCGGTCAACATGACCTTCCACGCCGCCAAGCGCGCATGCCACCCGTGCGACGTCCCGGGCGCGACGAGGGTTGGCGCCGCGACGAAGCTGTGATTTGCTGTCGCGATACCGAGCCATTCGAGCATCGCGGACCCGGCGTCCGCAGGGAGGCCTGGGCATGCGCTACGAAGCGCCCGAGACCATCGATGCGGCCGTCGCGCTGCTCGCCAAGGCGACGGGCGAGGCCCGTGTGCTGGCCGGAGGCACCGACCTCCTCGTGCAGATGAAGACCGAGGTGATCGCTCCCGCGCTGGTCGTCGACGTCAAGCGCATCGCCGAGTTGCGCACCATCGAGGAGGAGGCCGGTGGCTTCCGCATCGGGGCGGCGGTGACGGGCGCCGAGCTCAAGGAGCACCTGCGTCTCAGGTCGGCCTGGCCCGGCGTGGTCGAGGCCGCAAATCTGATCGGCTCGACGCAGGTGCAGGGCCGCGCGACGATGGGCGGCAACCTGTGCAACGGCTCGCCGGCCGCCGACAGCGTGCCGGCACTCATTGCTGCCGGCGCGGTCGCCAGCATCGTCGGCCCCAAGGGCCGCCGCGAGCTCGCCGTCGAGGACATCATGCTCGCCCCGCGCAAGCTGGCGCTCGCTAAGGGCGAGGTCGTCGCCTCGTTCCTGCTGCCGGCGCGCGGCAGGGGCGCGAGCGACGCCTACCTGCGCTTCATTCCGCGCACGGAGATGGACATCGCCGTGGTCGGCGCCGGGGTGAGCCTCGCGACCGACGCGGCGGGCAGGATCACCGCTGCCCGCGTCGGCCTCGGCGCGGTCGCCGCGCGGCCGCTGCTGGTCAAGCCCGCGGCCGACGCCCTGGTCGGCTCCAAGCTCGAGCCGGCCGCGCTCGACAAGTTCGAGAAGGCCGTGCGGGCCGCCTGCGCGCCGATCGACGACAAGCGCGGCACCAAGGAGTTCCGCATCAAGGTCGCCGGCGTGATGGCGCGCCGGACCGCCGAGATCGCCTACAAGCGCGCGAGGTCCTGAGGTCCATGGCGAAGCATCACGTCACGTTCAACGTCAACGGCGACCCGGTCGAGGTGCTCTGCACCGCCGATATGACGCTGCTCGACGTGCTCCGCGACGAGCTCGAGCTCACCGGCACCAAGGAAGGCTGCGGCACCGGCGATTGCGGCGCCTGCTCGGTCACCGTCGACGGCCGCCTCGTCTGCGCCTGCCTGATGCTCGGCGTCGAAGCCGAGGGTCGCAGCATCGGCACGATCGAGGGCCTCGCGAGCGGCGACAGGCTGCACCCCCTGCAGCAGAAGTTCCTCGATCATGCCGCGTTGCAATGCGGCATCTGCACGCCGGGCTTCCTCGTCGCTGCCAACGCGCTGCTCGAGCAGAACCCGAACCCGACCGAAACCGAGGTGCGCTACTGGCTCGCCGGCAACCTGTGCCGCTGCACCGGATACGACAAGATCGTGCGCGCAGTCATGGATGCCGCCACCGAGATGCGAGGAGCCTGAGCCATGCAGGAGAAAGTCCGTAAGTCCGGTTCGTCGGCCTTCACCACCGTCGGCACCCGTCCGGTCCGCCCCGACGGCGTCGACAAGGTGACGGGGCGCGCGCGCTTCGGCGCCGATTTCAACCTCGCCGGCCAGCTCGTCGGCCGCGTGTTGCGCTCCCCGCATGCGCATGCCCGCATCAGGCGCATCGACACGTCCGCCGCCGCCAGGCTCGCCGGCGTCAAGGCGATCGTCACCCGAGACGACTTCGAGGATCAGGGGTCCGAGTTCGTGCCGGCCGGCGAGATGCTGATCAACTATCGCGACGTGGTGCGCAATGTCATGGCGCGAGAGAAGGCGCTCTATGAGGGCCACGCGGTCGCCGCGGTCGCGGCGACCTCGCCGCAGATCGCGCGCGAGGCCTTGAAGCTGATCGAGGTCGACTACGAGGTGCTCCCGCACGTGATCGACGCGGTCGCGGCCATGGAGCCGGGCGCCCCGCTGCTGCACGACGACCTCTTCACCGCCGGCGTCGAGCCGGCGCCGAAGACGCCGTCGAACGTGGCCAAGCGCGTCGAGTTCACACTCGGCGACGTCGCCAAGGGCTTCAGGGCCGCCGACATCGTCGTCGAGCGCGCATTCGACACCAAGCCCGTGCACCAGGGCTACATCGAGCCGCACGCCTGCCTCGCGAGCGTCAACGAGGACGGCTCGTCCGACCTCTGGGTCACGACGCAGGGCCACTGGATCGTGCGTGCGCACTGCGCGCGCCTCCTCGGCTGGGACATCTCGAAAATCCGCGTCACCGCGACCGAGATCGGCGGCGGCTTCGGTGGCAAGACGGTCGTCTATCTCGAGCCCCTCGCGCTCGCGCTCTCGGCCAAGGCGAAGCGGCCGGTGAAGATGGTGATGGGCCGCGAGGAGGTGTTCCGCGCGACCGGGCCGACCTCCGGCGCCAACGTCTGGGTCAAGATGGGCGCAACGAAGGACGGCCGCATCACGGCCGCCGAGGCGGTGCTCAAGTATCAGGCCGGCGCATTCCAGGGCTCGCCGGTCTCACCCGGGTGCATGTGCGCGTTCGCGCCCTACGACCTCGAGCACGTGAAGGTCGTAGGCTACGACATCGTCACCAACCGACCGAAGGTCGGCGCCTACCGCGCGCCCGGCGGTCCGATCGCGGAGTATGCGGTCGAGAGCGTCGTCGACGAGATTGCCAAGAAGCTGAGGCTCGATCCGATCGCCCTCCGCCTGAAGAATGCGGCGAAGCAGGGGACAAAGGCCGCCTATGGCCCGAAGTTCGGTCCGATCGGCATGGTCGAGTGCCTGGAGGCCGCCAGGGCGCATGCGCACTGGAAGGCGCCGCTGAAAGCGAACCAGGGCCGCGGCATCGCCGCCGGATTCTGGTTCAACATCGGCGGCGAGACGACCGTCACCCTCGCGCTCAACGAGGACGGCACGCTGAACCTGATGGCCGGCACGCCCGACATCGGCGGCCTGCGCGCCTCGCTCTGCATGATGGCGGCGGAGGAGCTCGGTATCGACTACGCCACCGTGCGCCCGATCATCGCCGACACCGCCTCGCTCGGCTACAACTTCCTGACCGGCGGCAGCCGCTCGACGTTCTCCGGCGGCATGGCGACGGTCGAGGCCGCGCGGCAGATCATCAAGGAAGCGTGTGCCAGGGCCGCCAAGCTCTGGGAGCTCGCACCCGAGGCCGTGACGTTCGAGGATGGGGAGATCAAGCCCGCCGGTGACAACGCCGGCAAGCACAAGCCGATGACCATCGGCGACATCGCCCGCATCGCCGGCAAGACCGGCGGGCCGATCGTTGCCACCTCCTCGATCAACGCACATGGCGCCGCACCGAGCTTCGGCGCCCACATCGCCGACGTCGAGGTCGACCCGGAGACCGGCCGCGTCTCGATCGTGCGCTACACCGTGCTGCAGGACGCCGGCCGCGCGATCCATCCCGCCTACGTCGAGGGCCAGTACCAGGGCGGCGCCGCGCAGGGCATCGGCTGGGCGCTGAACGAGGAGTACATCTACGGCGCCGACGGGCGGCTGCAGAACCCCGGCTTCCTCGACTACCGCGTGCCGGTCGCCTCCGACCTGCCGATGATCGACACGGTGATCGTCGAGGTGGCGAACCCGAGCCACCCCTACGGCGTGCGTGGCGTCGGCGAGACGCCGCTGTGCCCGCCGATGGCGGCGATCGCCAACGCGGTCGAGGGCGCGACGGGACTGCGCTTCACCGAGCTGCCGATGTCGCCGCCGAAGGTGCTGGCCGCGATCGATGCGGCGCGCGCCCGCAAGGACCCGGCACTGAAGCTGCGGTGAGGCACTCGGACCGGTGCTCGCTTCCGCGCCGGCAACCGGCATGGTATCGCGGTGCCGATCCGCCCTGCGCAAGGCCGCGCGCCCATGCCGAGCTTTCTCCTCCACCGCCTCGCCGTCGCGCTGCCGACGCTCCTCGTCATCGTCACCATCGCGTTCTTCCTGATCCGCGTCGCACCCGGCGGGCCGTTCGATCTCGATCGGCCGCTCGAAGCCAAGGTGATGGAGAACCTCAACCGCATCTACAAGCTCGACCGCCCGCTCCACGAGCAGTACCTGCTCTATCTCGGCGCGCTTCTGCACGGCGACCTCGGCCCCTCGTTCTACTATCGCGACTTCACGGTGGCGGAGCTCTTCGCCAAGGGCCTGCCGGTCTCGATGGCGCTCGGCGGCCTCGCGCTGCTGCTCGCGCTCGCGCTCGGCATCGCGCTCGGCGTCCTCGCCGCGCTCCGCCAGAACCAGCCGGTCGACCACGCGGTGACCGCGGTCGCCACGTTCGGCATCACGGTGCCGACGTTCGTCACCGCGCCCGCGCTGCAGATCCTGTTCGGGCTGATGCTCGCGTGGCTGCCGGTCGGCGGCTGGGACGGCGGCGCACCGAAGAACCTGCTGCTCCCGGTCATCACGCTCGCGCTGCCGCAGATAGCCGTCATTGCCCGCCTCACCCGCGCCGCGATGATCGAGGCGCTGCAGGCCCATCACATCCGCACGCTGCGCGCCCAGGGCCTCGCTCGCACGACCATCGTCGGCCATGCGCTGCGCGGGGCGCTGCTGCCGGTCGTGTCGTATCTCGGGCCGGCGGCGGCGGCGCTGCTGACGGGCTCCGTGGTCGTCGAGACGATCTTCGGATTGCCCGGCGTCGGCCGCTACTTCGTCGAGGGCGCGCTCAACCGCGACTACACGCTCGTCATGGGCACGGTCGTGCTCGTCGCGGTTTTCGTGCTCGTCTTCAACCTGCTGGTCGACGTCGCCTATGCGCTGATCGACCCGCGCGTCAGGCTCGGCTGACCGGCATGCAGGTCACAGCTCCCGTCGCCGCGACTGCCGGACGCTCGCTCTGGAGCGAGGCGCGCGGCCGCTTCCGAGCGAACCGCGCCGCGATGACCGGCTTCGTGGTGCTCGGCCTCATCGCAATCGCAGCGCTCGTCGGACCCGGGCTCACCGGCCATGCCTACGACCGCGTCTACCAGGACTACGTCCGTGTGCCGCCGTCGCTCGCCGCCTATCCGACCGCCGGGCAGCTCGAGCAGGCACTGGCGCGGACGGGCGCGCGGCTGCGCGCCAGGATCGAGACCGTGGGAACGAGCGGTGCCACCCTCTCGCTCCGCCTGGTATCGGAGCGGCCGATCGACGAGCGCATGCTCGCGCACTTCGAGCGCTCCGACATCCTCGGCACGGCCCGCACCATCGCGCGGACCGAGGACGGAAGGGTGTTGACGCTCGAGGTGCCGGTGCGCCAGCGCCGCTTCCTGCTCGGCACGGACCAGAACGGCCGCGATCTCTTGACCCGCACGCTCATCGCCGGCCGCGTCTCGCTCGCCATCGGGCTCCTCGCCGCCGGCGTTGCGCTGCTGATCGGCGTCGCCTACGGGTCGGCGGCCGGGTTCATCGGCGGGCGCACCGACCAGCTGATGATGCGCCTCGTCGACGTGCTCTATGCGCTGCCCTTCATCTTCTTCGTCATCCTGCTCGTCGTGTTCTTCGGTCGCAATTTCATTCTGATGTTCCTCGCCGTCGGCGCGATCGAGTGGCTCGACATGGCGCGTATCGTGCGCGGGCAGACGTTGTCGATCCGCCGCCAGGAGTACGTGCTCGCGGCCGAGGCGCTCGGCGTGAGGACGCACGACATCCTCAGGCGCCACATCGTGCCGAACCTGCTCGGGCCGGTGATCGTCTACACGACGTTGCTCATCGCCAAGGTGATCCTGCTCGAGAGCTTCCTGTCGTTCCTCGGGCTCGGCGTGCAGGAGCCGATGACGAGCTGGGGCGTGCTCATCGCGGAGGGCGCGCGAAACATCCAGGGCGCGGTCTGGCTGCTGATCGGGCCGGCAGTGGCGTTGATCGCCACCCTGTTCGCGCTCAACTTCGTCGGCGATGGGCTCCGCGACGCGCTCGACCCGAAAGACCGCTGATGGCCGCGTCCTTGTTATCGCTCCGCGGCGTCTCGGTCTCGTTTGCGACCGGCGACGGCACGATCGAGGCCGTACGGGACGTCTCGCTCGATGTCGCGCCGGGCGAGACGGTCGGCATCGTCGGGGAGTCCGGCTCGGGCAAGAGCCAGCTGATGCTCGCCGCCATGGGGCTCCTCGCCCGAAACGGCCGGGCGCGCGGCTCGATCCGCTTCGAGGGCGCCGAGATCCTGGGGCTCGCCGACGCCGCGCTCGATCGGCTGCGCGGCCGGCGGATGACCATGGTCTTCCAGGAGCCGATGACCTCGCTCGACCCGCTCTACCGGATCGGCCATCAGATCGCGCTGCCGCTCATGCGCCACCAGGGGCTCGATGCCAAGGCGGCGCGCGCCCGCGCGCTCGAGCTCGTCGAGCTGGTGCGCATCCGCGATCCCGCGGCCCGCATCGAGGCCTACCCGCACGAGCTCTCGGGCGGCGAGAGCCAGCGCGTGATGATCGCCATGGCCATCGCCAATGACCCGGCACTGTTCATCGCCGACGAGCCGACTACCGCGCTCGACGTGACCGTGCAGGCGCAGATCCTCGATCTGCTCGCCGACCTGAAGCGCCGGCTCGGCATGGCGCTGGTTCTGATCAGCCACGACCTCAACATCGTGCGCCGCCGCGCCGACCGGGTCGCGGTGATGCACCGGGGCCGCATCGTCGAGGCGGGGCCGACCGAGCGGATCTTCGCCGCGCCGCGCGAGGCCTACACGCAGACGCTCGTCGCCGCGGAGCCTGTGCGGGCCGTGCGGGTCGCAAAGCCCGCTGGTCCGCCGCTGCTCGAAGGCCGCGACATCCGCGTGGCGTTCGCCATGCCGCGCCGCCGCTTCTTCACGCCCGCGCCGCTGCTGGTTGCGGTCGACGGTGTCGGCGTCTCGGTCGGGCGCGGCGAGACGCTCGGGATCGTTGGGGAATCCGGCTCGGGCAAGTCCACGCTCGGGCGCGCGCTGCTGCGGCTGGTGCCGACCTCGGGCGAGGTGACTTTCGATGGCCGCAGGTTCACGGACCTGTCTCCCGCCGAGCTCAGGCCGCTGCGCCGCGACCTCGCGGTCGTGTTCCAGGATCCTTTCGGGTCGCTCTCGCCGCGGCTCACCGCCGGCGAGATCGTGAGCGAGGGCCTGCTGGTGCACGAGCCGGGGCTCTCGCGCAACGATCGCGACCGCCGCGCCGCCGAGGCCTTCGCCGAGGTCCAGCTCGACCCCGCGACGCGCAACCGCTACCCGCACGAGTTCTCCGGCGGTCAGCGCCAGCGCATCGCCATCGCCCGCGCGATGATCCTGCAGCCGAAGCTCGTGCTGCTCGACGAGCCGACCTCGGCGCTGGACCGCACGGTGCAGAAGGCAGTCGTCGAGCTGCTCGGCACGCTGCAGCGGCGCCACGGTCTGACCTACCTCTTCATCAGCCACGACCTCGCCGTGGTGCGCGCGCTCGCCGACCGCATCATCGTCATGAAGGAAGGGCGCATCGTCGAGGCCGGCGCGACCGAGGACGTTGTGGTCCGGCCACGGCACGACTACACGCGCATGCTCACCCGGGCCGCGTTCGCGCCATGACAGATGTCAATCCACGGCATACTTCCGCTCCAGCGCGTCGAACCGCGGCTTGCCGACGAGGCGCTGGCGCTCGCTGAACGGGGCGACGATCGCGGGATCCTCGTCGAGCCGCCCGTTGGCCTTGAGCGCGCCGAGCGCTCGCTGCATGCCGGCGACCGCGCCCTGCAGCGCGGCGTTGGCGTAGAGCGCCATGCCGAACCGCATTGCGGCGAGCTCGGCCTGGTCGATGATCGGCGTGCGCCCGCCGACCACAAGATTGACGAGCTGCGGCACCGCCAGGAGCCCGGGGATCCGGCGCACCTCGTCGAGGCTTTCGGGCGCTTCGACGAAGGTCACGTCCGCGCCTTCCGCGATGCAGGCCCGCGCCCGGTCGATCGCTGCATCGAAACCCTCTACCGCGCGGGCGTCGGTACGCGCAATGACCAGCAGGTCCTCCGATTGGCGCGCGTCGACCGCCGCCTTGATCTTGGCGGCCATCTCGTCGGCCGCGATCACCGCCTTGCCGGTGAAGTGACCGCAGCGCTTCGGCGAGACCTGGTCCTCGAGCTGGATCGCATTGGCGCCGGCGCGTTCGAGCACGCGCACCGTGTGGCCGACGTTCAATGCATTGCCGAAACCGGTGTCGGCGTCGACGATGATCGGAAGGTCCACGCAATCGCGGATCGCGCCGCAATGGGCAGCAATCTCCGGAAGTGAAACGAAGCCGAGATCGGGAATGCCGAGGAACGTGTTGGTGAGGCCCGCGCCCGAGAGATAGACCGCCTCGAAGCCGAGGTCGGCGACGACGCGGGCGGCGAGCGCGTTGGCGGCTCCCGGCACCAGCATTGCGCGGCGCTCGGCGAGCTTGGCCCTCAGCACGGCTCCCGGCGTGCGGGTCATGCGTTCCTCTTGATCCTCTCGAGCAGCATCGGCAGGAAGAAGATGGCGAGCGAGCAGGCCCACAGGCTCGCCGACAGCGGCGTCGAGACGAGCGCGATCGGGTCGCCCTGGGTGATGGCGAGCGCACGGCGCAGGTGCGTCTCCGCCATCGGCCCGAGGATCAGGCCGATGAGCACCGGCGCGATCGGGAAGTCGTAGGCGCGCATCACGTAGCCCGCGAGACCGATCACAACCATGATCAGCAGGTCGTACCACGAGGTTGAGATGCCCCACACGCCGATCAGCGAGAACAGCATGATGCCGGCGTAGAGGTAGGGCCGCGGGATCAGCAGCAGCCGCACCCACACGCCCGCCATCGGCAGGTTGAGGACCAGCAGCATCACGTTGCCGATGTAGAGCGAGGCGATGAGGCCCCACACGAGGTTCGGGTTGCTCTGGAAGAGCAGCGGTCCGGGCTGCAGGCCGTAGTTCTGGAACGCGGCGAGCAGGATCGCCGCCGTCGCCGAGGTCGGCAGTCCGAGCGTCAGCAGCGGCACGAGGATGCCGGCGGCGGCGGCGTTGTTGGCGGCCTCCGGCCCCGCGACGCCCTCGATCGCGCCCTTGCCGAACTCCTCGGGTTTCTCCGCGAGCTTGCGCTCGAGCGTATAGGAGAGAAACGTCGGGATCTCCGAGCCGCCCGCCGGCAGCGCGCCGATCGGGAATCCGAGCGCGGTCCCGCGCAGCCACGGCTTCCAGGACCGCCGCCAATCCTCCGCGGTCATCCTGAGGCCGCCCGAGAGCGGGTTGATGGCCGGTGGTGCGCTCGCAAAGCGGCTCGCGACGTAGAAGCATTCCCCGATCGCGAACAGCGACACGAGCACGATGGTGAGCTGGATGCCGTCCATCAGCTCGGGGTTGCCGAACACCATGCGCGCCTGACCGGTCTGCTGGTCGATGCCGACGGCGCCGAGGGCGAGGCCGAGAAACAACGCGATGAAACCTCTGACCCGCGACGACCCCATCACCACCGAGACCGACGTGAAGGCGAGGATCATCAGCGCGAAATAGTCTTCAGGTCCGAACACGTAGGCGAGCTCGGCGATGGTCGGCGCAAGGAACGACAGCCCGATCGTGCCGAGCGTGCCGGCGACGAACGAGCCGATTGCCGCTGTTGCCAGCGCGGACGCGCCGCGGCCGATCTTCGCCATCTTGTTTCCCTCGAGCGCGGTCATCATCGAGCCCGACTCGCCCGGCGTGTTCAGCAGGATCGACGTGGTCGAGCCGCCGTACATGGCGCCGTAGAGAATGCCGGCGAACATGATGAAGGCGCCCTCGGGTGCGAGCTTCACCGTCACCGGCAGCAAGAGCGCGATGGTGAGAGCCGGGCCGAGGCCGGGGAGCACGCCGATCGCCGTGCCGAGCACCGTGCCGACGAGGCAGAGCAGGATGTTGAGCGGCTGCAGCGCGACCGCGAAGCCGCCGAGGAGCGCATTGAGGGTGTTCATGGCGTGGGCTCGCGGTCAGATGCCGAAGGGGAGGAGCTGAAGCGGCTTCGGCACCTTGAAGCTCGCGCCGAGCTCGACGCCCAGCAGCGAGAACCCGTACCAGGCGACGGCGCCGATGGCGGCGCCGATGGCGGTGTCGAGGAGCAGCCGGCGCGAGCCGAAGGCGCGGGTCGTCAGCGCGAACATCAGTGCCGCGCTGACCACGAAGCCGAGCCGCTGCATGGTGTACATGGGGACGGCCGCGGCGGCGACGGCCGTCAGAAGCGCTGGCCAGTGGGCGGGCGCGCCGGCCATCGCGTCCTCCGCGTCCTGCGCCTCGAAGCGCTCGCCGCGCGCGATCTGAATGGCGAGAAGCACACCGAGCCCGATCAGCCCGAAGCCGCAGATCGCGAGGTAGAGCCCGGGACCGATCTTGGCGTAGGCCGCGGTCTGCGCCAGCTGCGTCGAGCCGTAGAGCCAGAGCGCGCCGAGGGCGATGACGACAGCGGCCAGCCACCAGGGACGGTCCGGTGCGGCGCCCACCTTCTCGATGTTGTCCGGTGTCATCTCGAAGCGCTCCCCAGCGTGGCGCTCCACCGGCGCCGATCACTGCTTTGGAGGCATCTAAGCAGATCGGAGCGATCCGTCCAATGGCCGCGAACCATCGGCAATGGGGCGGAGCAGACAGGCGCAGCTTTCCGACCGGCGGGACGTGAGCCACAGCGGCGGTCACGACCTCTCGTACGATTACGACCGCAGACTTACCAGGACCGGACGCCATCCTGAGGTCTGACGCCGACAAATGGTCTACCCTGGCACACGCCTGCAGGCGGGCTGTTACGCGTCGACGATCGTGAATTCATTGGAGTCCTGTCGCGTTGGTTTGTCGTCGTCAGAGCAATCATCAGGCTTTCACGCGGAATTGCGATGCACCTGGCCCAAATCAAAAACTGGAAATTGGATTTCCACGAGTGCCTTTTCGAAGTCAGCTGGACCGGTAACCGGCTCCAGAAATACCTCGCGGCAGGGGCCAGCAATTGCATAGTTATTGGCCTCGATCCATAAACCAATGGCGCCGAAGGAGGTGTGGCTCGTGGCGTCCGTACCGGTCCTGACGATCGTGGCCATCGCCGGGACTTCCGCGAGCACGCTCGCTTGCAAGACGTGGTTGCCGGCCAGACGCACGGTCGCCTTTGGCTGACGGGTCAGGGAAATACCGATCTCCAAATCGAGCCCATCCGTCTCCTGATCGTCGCCGGCGATGATGATCAATTTGTCACGCACGGCCGGGCCGATCTTCCTCGATCCCTCGTCGGCAATCGCACAAACCATCGATATGACCTCGTCCATGCTGGCGAACGAGGATCGCAGCGACAGGAATGGAGCCGCAGGCACCGACTTCAGCACCACATCGTAGTCCACGAGTGCGCCCAGCGAGTCGATCTGCGCAATGCGCGACTCGATGTGCTTCAGTCGGACCTGTTCGTCGCGTAGCGACTGCTCGACTTGCGCGCGCTTGATGGTCAGCATGCCGCGCAGCTCGCTCACGGATATCTCGGCCTCGAGTAGCGGGCCGATCTGCTCCAAGGTGAAGCCGAGATCCTTGAGCGCCAGGATGCGGTTGAGCCGCGGCAGCTGGCGGATGCTGTAGTAGCGATACCCGGTTTGCGCGTCCGTATGGACCGGCCGCAGCAAGCCGAGTTGGTCGTAGAAGCGCAACTGACGTCCCGAGACCTGGGCGATCTGCGCGAATTCACCGATGCGAAACATGCGGTTCTCCTGGCCCCGACCCTGTCGAATTGCCTTCGCTCAGGCCAAGAACCCTCTGTCGAGCCCCATCTGCTCAGCAAAGGGTCTCTCGTTGGCGAGCGCTTGCTGAAACGGCTCGAGGGCAACGATACCCTTCACATAGTCAGCGAGCTTTGGATAAGTCGCTTCGTCAATGCTGAAGCCAAGATACTGATAGTTGATGAGGTTCGAAACGATCCCGATGTCGGCGAGAGTGAGCGAGTTCCCGACCAGAAACTTCCCACCGACCTGAGTTTCCAGATACTGGAAAACCTTGGGCTGCGTCGTCGCCAAGATGGTGTCGACGACAGATTGGTCGGTGGTGCCCTTCAGGATCTTTGGCGCAATGATCTTCTGGAAGAACAGCTCGTGGACCACGCTCCGGAAGATGTATCCAGAGTAGCCGTCGAAGAACAGCGCTCGGCAGCATTCGGCGGTGTCTGCCGGAAAAACCGCCGGTACCGCCTTGATGCGTTCCATGTAGAAGCAGATGGCGGTCGACTCGGCGAGCGTGAGGTCACTGTGGCGCATCGCCGGAATGAGGCCAGTCGGGCTCAGAGCGTTCCAGTCCGCCGGCGGGTTGAACGGGACTACTGGCTCGACCCTGTGCTGGATACCCTTCAGATTGGCTGTTACGAGCGTCTTGCGCACATGAACGGAAATGGGAATGCCGTAGATTGTCAACATGTTCGGGTCCTTTCCTCGGTTGTGAGGTCAGGACCCTGCCGGTTTGACGCAACGTCAATGTCAAGGACTATCTCAAGTCTCGGAGCGAGACTGCCTCACGGAAAGGTCCTGGTGCAACTCACCCCATAGCGACCGCGTACGATTGCGTTGAATGCGATCAGCGGATGGCCCATCACGTCGGCGGGCTTGCGCCGGCCCATGGCGCGCTGCCGACGGCGGGCAAACGTCGAGTTTGCCGCTTCGTCCCGATCCAACGCAAAAAGGGGCGCCGCGGGTGCCCCTTTCGCAAGTGAGATCGTGGATCAGCCTCGGTCGGCCAGCCCTACTTCGCGATGCCGACGTCCTTCAGCGTCGCCGCCCAGCGGGTCTGCTCGGCCTTCAGGAACGCGGCGAACTTGTCGCCGGTCAGGCAGGCATTCTCGAGGCCCTGCTTGGCGAGGCCCTCCGTCCACTCCTTGGAAGCGCACATCTTGTCGAGGCGCTCGAGCCAGACTTTCTTGCCGGCCGCGCTCATCTCCGGCGCGCCCATGATGCCGCGCCAGTTGCCGAGCACGACGTCGATGCCGCCTTCCTTGAGCGACGGGGCGCCATCGCTGCCCTTCTCGCTCGACACGGCGATGATGCGAACCTTGCCGGCTTTGGCCTGCTGCGCCATCTCCGAGACACCGGAGATCGCACCCTTGAGCTTGCCGCCGCCGAGCGCGGTCAGCATCTCGGCGCCGCCCGAGAACGCCACGTAGTTGAGCTTCTCGACCGGCACGCCCGCCGACTTGGCGATGAGGGCGAGCGTCACGTGGTCGACGCCGCCGGCCGAGCCGCCGCCGACGGGAAGCGCGCCCGGATCCTTCTTCAGTGCCTCGATGAACTCCTTGGTGGTCTTGATCGGACTGTCGGCCGGCACCGCGAGTGCGTTCCACTCGAACGTGAGGCGGGCAAGCGGCGTCGTCATGTCGAGATTGACCGGCGACTTGTTGGCGATGATGCCGCCGACCATGATGACGCCCATGATCATCACGGCATTGTCCTGGCCCTTGTTCTTCACGAAGTCGGCGAGCCCGACCGTGCCGGCAGCACCACCCTTGTTGGTGAAGGTCGCGCCCTCGGCGAAGATGCCGGCCTTCTGCATGACGTCGAAGGCGAGACGGCCGGTGCCGTCCCAGCCGCCGCCGGCGCCGCCCGGAACCATGACCTTCGCCGGCTCGGCGAGCACGGGGCCCGTCGCCAGCAGGATTGCGGCAAGTGTGCTCGCCATAAACGTACGACGCTGCATCGGTTTCCTCCCTTTGATGCTATTGTCTGAAATTTGTTACAGGATGAGTATGGCGCTGCCAAGGTTGAACTTGACAGGGATGCGCGGGAGAGCCCGATTGCGCTGATGAATTGGCCAGCCAACCAAGCACACCGATGAGCGACCTGCGGCTCGCCGACGGCTTCGAACAGGCCACCGAGGGCCAATGGCTGGCGCTCGTCGACAAGGTGCTGAAGGGCGCCGACTTCGATGAGCGTCTCGTCGCCCGGACCGCCGACGGCATCGCCCTGAAGCCGCTCTATACGCGCGCCGACGCGGTGGCCGGTGCCGACCTCGCGGTGCCCGGATCGGCGCCGCTGACGCGAGGCCGGCCGCGGGCGGGCCTCGGCTGGGACATCCGCACCTTCCACGTCGAGACCGATGCGCGGCTCGCCAACACCGCCATCCTCGAGGACCTCGCAGGCGGCGCAACGTCGATCGTGCTGCAGATCGCGGCTCCCGGCGGCATCGGCCTCGCCTACAATGGCAACGAGATCGCCACGGCGCTCGCGGGCGTCGACCTGACGCTCTGCCCAGTGGTCCTGGTGGCGGGCGAGTACACCCAGGATGCGGCCGGCAGCCTGATGGCGGTCTGGCGCGAGCGCGGGCTGCCGGAGGCCCAATGGAAGGGCGAGCTCGGCGCCGATCCGCTCGGCACGCTCGCGCGCACCGGCGCGCTCTATCACCCGCTCGCGAGGTCGCTCGAGGTCGCGGCCCGCCTCGCCGCCGACATGCGTGGGATGCCCGGAGTGCGGGCGCTGATCGCCGACGGCCATCCCTACCACGCCGCCGGCGCCAGCGAGGCCGAGGAGCTGGCCGCGATGCTCGGAACGCTCCTCGCCTATCTCGAGGCGTGCGATGCCATCGGGCTCGCGCCCGCCGACGCACTGCCGAAAATCAGCGTCGGCCTCGCTGCGGATTGCGACCAGCTGCTGACCATCGCCAAGCTGCGCGCCGGCCGCCGCCTCGTGTGGCGGATCGCGCAGGCCTGCGGTGCCGAGCCCGCCGCGGCCGACGTGACGTTTGCCTCGGCGACGGCGTGGCGGATGCTCGCGCGCCGCGACCCGTGGGTGAACGTGCTGCGCAACACGGTTGCCTGTGCCGCGGCCGCGATGGGCGGTGCCGACGCCATCTGCGTGCTGCCATTCACGTTCCCGCTCGGCAGGCCGGACGCCTTCACGCGCCGCATTGCCCGCAACACGCAGATCGTGCTGCAGGAGGAGAGCGGCCTCGGCCGTGTCGCGGATCCCTCCGGCGGCAGCTTCGCCATCGAGCGGCTGACCGACGACCTCGCGCGGAAGGCGTGGGCCATCTTCCAGCGCTGGGATGCGGCGGGCGGCATGGGCGCCGCGCTGACGAGCGGCCGCGTGCAGGACGAGATCGCGGCGACCGCCGCAGCCCGCGCGCGCGACATCGCGACCGGGCGGCTGCCGCTGACCGGCGCCAGCGCATTCCCGAGGCTCGGCGACGACGGCATCCGGGTCGAGCCGTGGCCGCGGCCGGTGCTGTCGGCCGATCTCAAGGGGGAGACCGCGCCGCCTCTCCCCATGGCGCGCCTCGCCGAGCCGTTCGAGCGGCTGCGCGATGCCGCCGATGCTTTCGCCACGCGAACCGGCGCGCCACCCCGGGTGTTCCTCGCAAACCTCGGCACACGGGCGGAGTTCAACTCCCGCACCGGATGGATCACGAACCAGCTCGCGGCCGGCGGCATCGCCGCGATCGACACCGACGGTTTCACCGCCCCGGCCGACCTCGGTCGCGCCTTCGCCGCGAGCGGCGCGGAGGTCGCCTGCCTCTGCGCGAGCGACGCCGTCTATGGCGATCTCGGCGAGGCGGCGGCGATGGCGCTCGCGGCGGCTGGCGCCAGGCACGTGCTACTCGCAGGCCGGCCGAAGAGCGCGGATGCGCTGAAAGCTGCGGGCGTCGATCAGTTCCTCGCCGCCGGCGATGACATGATCGCAATGCTCCTTGCGCTGCACGTCGTGCTCGGTGTCGCGTCCCGATGACCGCGCGCGCGCTCAACGCCAACCTGTTCGTCTACGGCTCGCTGCTCACCGCCGAGCGCCATCCGATGGGCGAGCGCCTCTCGCGCGAGGCGCGGCTGGTCGGCGCCGCGACGCTGCAAGGCCGGCTCTATGCCATAAGCTGGTATCCGGGCGCGGTCGACAGCGCCGACCCCGGCGACCTCGTGCACGGCGAGATCTTCGCCCTCGCCGATCCGGCGGCATCGCTCGCCTGGCTCGATCAGTACGAGGGCGTAACGCACGGGCCGGCGAGCGTGACGAAGCCTGCCGAGTACGCCCGCCTCGAGCGCGAGGTTCGGCTCGTGGACGGTAGCCGGCGCACCGCCTGGGTCTACCTCTATCAGCGGCCGGTCGACGGCAGGACGTGGATCGCCGGCGGCCGCTGGTCGGCCCGGTAGGGCCGACGCCACATCAGAGTTTCGCGACGGCGGTGCGCACCGCCTTGCGCAGCCAGGCATGGCTCGGGTCGGCGTCACTGCTCGCGTGCCAGACCATGTAGAATGCGAGCAGCGGCACCTCGAATTCGATCGGATGCACCTCGATTGCCGTGCCCTTGGTGACCGTTCGGGCGATGCGTTGGGGCAGGGTCGCGATGAGGTCGCTGCCGGCGATCAGCGCGGGCATGCTCGACACGAGCGGCACGTGCATGCGTGCGTGACGAGTGATGCCGACGGTCGCGAGCGCCCGGTCGAGCGGGGTCGGACCGGTATCCCGGGTCCAGGTGAGCACGATGTGGCTGAGCGAGGCATAGGTCTCGCGGGAGACCGCGCCGGAGATCCGCGGATGACGCCGGCGCGCAAGGACGACGAAGCTGTCCTCGAACAGCATTTCGCTGTGATACTCGGGCGCCTTGATCGGCACGTAGTCGAGCGCGAGCAGCGGCTCGCCGGGGCGGACGGCATGCTGGATATCGGTCGCACGGCCGTTGAACGCTCGAAACGAGAGGCCCGGATAGCCCGCCGTCATCGCGAGGAGCGCGGGCAGGATGAGCGCATCGAGCCCGATGGGGAGGTCGAGAGAGAACGTGCGCTGGGACGTCGCCGGGTCGAACTCCCGGACCGGCCGGTAGCACTCCTCGAAAGCCGAGAGCGCGCCGGCGATCCCGTCCGCGATCTCGCGCGCCCGAGCGGTCGGCACGACGCCACGCCGTGCGCGCTCGAACAGCGGATCGCCGAGCATCTCGCGCAGGCGCACGAGTGCGTGACTGACCGCCGACTGGGTCATGCCGAGGCGTTTGCCGGCGAGCGTCAGCGACCGCTCCGTCATGACCGCATCGAACACGGCGAGCAGGTTGAGATCAATCTGAGCCGGTTCCGGTTTGCCCATGGCTGCACGCCCGATGCCACCTGCCGCACTCTTCCCGTGCCCGCCGCCGGTCAGGCCGCCGCGGCACGCGCTGCCGCCTTCGGCAGCACTATTGCTCCCAGCCAGTTGCGGAGCTCCGCCCGCCGCAGTGCGGGATCGAGCACCTCGGCACCGAGACCGTAGCGCCAGGCGAGATCGCGCCGCGCCGGATCGGTGTGAAGTGCGCGCAGGTCCGCGACGAGGCTCTGCACGTCGGCGCGCGTCCTTGCGAAGCCGTCGCGGATCAGCAGGTCCTCACGCTTCGCGAGCAGCGCCGCCATCATCGCGAGATCGAACTCGGGGTGGTACTGCACGCCCCAGAAGCTTCTCGTGCCGTCGGTGATCTCGACGGCCTGGAATTCGCTCATTGCGTTGGCCGCGAGCACCATCGCGCCGGAGGGAAGCCGGGTCACCTCGTCGCGGTGGATGGCTATGGCGTCGAATGCCTCGGCCTTGCCGGCGAACATGGCATGGCCGCGCCCGGCCTCCGTTGCGCGGATGTTGCGCGCAAAGCCGATCTCGTAGCCCTTGGGGTTGGCCCGCACCTCGCCGCCGAGCGCCGCGCACATGATCTGGAGTCCCCAGCAGCTGCCGAAGCAGGGCACGCCGGCTTCGAACACGGAACGCGCGAGTGCGATCTGACCGGTGACGGCTGGCGCGTCCTCGTAGGCGCTGAGCGGCGAGCCGGTCCAGGCGACACCATCGAAATCGGCGAGCGCGACGCCCTGCGGCAGCCGCTCGCCTTCGGCGATGCCGAGCACGAAGAACTCGAGCCCCGGCACCTGGCCCGTGAGCGCATCGGCATAGTTCTCGCCGTAAGCGCGGCCGCCGAAGCGCACCGTCTCCTCGGTCGCCGCCGCCGGGCAGCCGTCGGCGATCAGGATGCGGGCTGCGACCGGCATCAGAGCCTCCAGCCCTCGGTCCTGAAGCCGGCCTCCTTGGCGCGCAGCAGCGCGACCAGCGTTTCGTTGACCGGCGTCGGAACGCCGACTTCCTTGCCCTCGCGCACGATCGCGCCGTTGATGTTGTCGATCTCGGCTGGCCGGCGGGCGAGGTGATCGAGCAGCATGGACGGCCGCGAGTTCGGGATCTTCTCGCCAAACGCCTTCACGTAGGCGACCGGATCGGTGAAATCGAGCTTGATGCCCTTCTTGCGCGCGACGTTGAAGGCTTCCGTCGCGCAGGCCGAGGCGACCGCCCATGCACTCGGCGTCGCCTGCAGCTGGCCGACGGTGAGCCCCGTCGACGCGCAGGGGCCCGAGTAGGTCGTATTGCAGATAAGCTTCTCCCAGATCATCTTGTGGATGTCGTCGAAGGTCAGCACCTTGAAGCCGCCCGCGCGCCACGCCTCCGCCACCTGCTCCATGCGCTTCGTCATGCCGCCGTCCATCTCGCCGATCCGCACGAACTCCATGCCGTTGTGATGGGCGTGGCCCGGCCCCTTCATCGAGGCGCCGAAGCCGCCGACTACGCCGATCAGGATGCGCTTCGAGCCGACGATCGCGGCCGCCTTGTCGGCGCTGCCGAGGCCGTTCTGAATGGTGAGGATCGGCGCGTCGGGCTTGGCCATGGCGAGCGCTGCCTTGGCCGCAGCCTCGACGCCGTCGGCCTTGGTCGCGATGACGACGAGGTCGGCGTTCCTGACATCGGCCGGGTTGGTCGTGGCGTTGAGCTTCACCGTGCGGTTGCCGCTCGCGCCCTCGACCCTGAGCCCCTTCGTGCGGATCGCCTCGACGTGCTCCTTCCAGACGTCGACGCACCACACCTCGTGCTTGCCCTGGTCGGCGAGCAGTGCGGCATAGACCGAGCCCATGGCGCCGACGCCCAGAATGGCGATCCTCATGCGAGCCTCCTCGACCCTGCGACGCCGACCGGCGCCACGATAGCGTTCCACGGGCGAGCTTGACGGCAAGGCCGAGCCGGCGTCAACACCAGGGACGGCCAATAGCGGTCGTGCGCAGTCGGCAGGTCGCCGAACGCGAGGCCATGCCTCACGGATGCCCTGTCGGCCGCGGTCGTTCCCGCTCCGCCACATCGAGGCCCTGATGCCCGACGACACGCCCCAGACCCGATCGCCGAGCTACCGGCTGGCGGTCGCGGACACCGAGTTCCTGCTCCGCGAGGAGCTCAGGTCGATCCGCTTCGCGCTCGAGTACGCGAAGGCGGACCTGGCGCTCAGGGACTGGGGCGTGCGCTCGACGGTCGTCGTTTTCGGCAGCGCGCGCGTTCCCTCGCCCGAGGAGGCGAAGGCCCGGCTCGCAGCAGCCAGGGGCCGCGATGTGATCGCGCGCGCCCGGCGCCAGGCGAAGCTCTCCCGCTGGTACGATGAGGCGCGCACGTTCGCCCGGATCGTCTCGGAGCGCGGCGGCGCGCTCGATCGCGGCCAGGGCACGCGCGACAACGTGATCGCGACCGGCGGCGGCCCCGGCATCATGGAGGCGGCGAACCGCGGTGCGGCCGACGCTGGCGCCCCGAGCATCGGCTTCAACATCTCGCTGCCGCACGAGCAGGCGCCGAACCGCTATGCGACGCCCGAGCTGTCGTTCCGCTTTCACTATTTTGCGATGCGCAAGATGCATCTCGCCATGCGCGCCAATGCGCTCGCCGTGTTCCCCGGCGGCTTCGGCACGCTCGACGAGCTGTTCGAGATCCTGACGCTGGTGCAGACCGGGAAGGCGCCGCCCGCGCCGGTCGTCCTGTTCGGCTCGGACTACTGGTCGAGGGTCGTCGACTTCGCGGCCATGGCGGCGGCCGGCATGATCGAGGTGGCGGACCTCACTCTGTTCGACATCGTCGACACCGCGGAAGAGGGCTGGCAGGCGCTGACGCGCCGCGGACTTACCGCCCATGCCGACAGCCATGGCATTTGAGCCGGCGGCAACCCCTGGTGCGACAAATAGTGTCGGGATCGTCTTGCATTCCGCCGACAACAGAGGCATATCCCTGAGCGCCGATGGGGGCCTCTCCGGTCCGCATCCTCAAGCACTTGGGCTAAGACTGCGCGCCTCCGGCCGTTTGCCTTTCCCGACGTCTGAGATCTCTGGGTGGGATCTGCGCTCCACCCGCTGACTGGCTTCCCTATGCGCTTTCGGGAATAGGAACTCTCAATGTCAAATCGTGTCACGGGTACCGTGAAGTTCTTCAACGCTGCCAAAGGCTATGGATTCATCCAGCCGGATGGCGGCGGGAAGGACATCTTCGTGCACGCCACCGCGCTCGAGCGCGCTGGCATCCGCAGCCTCAACGAGGGCGACAAGGTCACCTTCGTGGTCGAGGACGATCGCCGGGGCACCGGCAAGAAGCAGGCGAGCCAGATCGAGCTCGGCTGATCTTCTGCGGCGTCACTGCCGAAACTCCGACGCCGCCGGGTTGCACCGGCGGCGTCTTCGTTCGACGAGCCGAGGCTGGATTAGGAACGCCATGACCGACAAGCCATCAGGCCTCAAGGCCGCCATCGTGCCGGTGACGCCGTTCGAGCAGAACTGCACGCTGCTCTGGGACGCCGAGACGAAGCGCGGCGCGGTGGTCGATCCCGGCGGCGACGTCGCCCGCATCCGCGCCGCGATCGGCGAGGTCGGAATGACGGTCGAAAAGGTCGTGCTGACGCATGGCCACCTCGATCATGTCGGCGGCGCGGTCGAGCTCGCAACCGCGCTCGGCGTCAAGATCGAAGGCCCGCACGTCGCCGACAAGTTCCTGATGGACGGCGTCGAGCGCCAGGCCGCCGGCTACGGCCTCTCAGGCATGAAGAATGCAACGAGCGACCGCTGGCTGCTCGAGGGCGAGACGGTCGACATCGCCGGGCGCATGTTCGAGGTGCTGCACTGCCCCGGCCACTCGCCGGGCTCCATCGTGCTATTTTGCCGCGCCCAGCACCTCGCGCTCGTCGGCGACGTCCTGTTCGCCGGCTCGATCGGGAGGACCGACTTCCCCTACGGCGATCACGACGCCCTGATCACGGCGATCAAGACCAAGCTGCTGCCGCTCGGCGACAATGTCGCCTTCATCTGCGGCCATGGGCCGACGAGCACGTTCGGCGCGGAGCGGCGCTCCAATCCATTCATCCAGTAGGGCCCGGGCGCGCGGTCAGAACCTGAGGCCGCGGGAGAGGCAGCCGAAGAGGCCGCACTCGTTGTCGGTGGCGCTGCGTCCGGCCCCCTTGTTCTCCCAGAAATCCACCGTCTCGATCCGGAGCGTCTCGGCGCAACTGCGGCCGCAGGCGATCCAGGTGCCACCCGGCAGGCGCACCTCCCGGCCGGCACGAGCCTGACGCACCGGCCCCGAGACGGTGCCGTGGCCGAACCGGCTTTCGGCGGTGACATGGTTGGGCGCCGGATCGCCGCGGCGGCTCGCCGCCTCGGGCGCGCTCGTGCCCAGCGCCACGATGGCGATCGCAAGAGCGAGATGTGTGAGGCGCGGCATGCTGTGCTCCGTCTGGTGAGGCGGCCGGCGCGGCCGTGGATTGGTGCTCCGGATTTGCGCGCACGCCTACCACAGTTCGCCGGGTCGGCCTGAGGCGGTGCGGCAACACTTCCGAGCGATGCACGAGCGGCCCCGGCGCTATTGCGGCTTCGGCCTGCCGCCAGCGGCCTTCTCGTCGTCGACCTGCCGCTTCACCTCGGCGTCGAGGTAGTCGATCTTAGCCTTGCCGCGCAGCTCGGCGACGACGCCCTGCGCCTTCTGGTGAACCATCGAGCCGACGATGCGGTCCTTGACCTCCTGGAAGTCCGGCAGCTTCTTCTGGCGCCGGTCGTCGACGCGGATCAGGTGCCAGCCGAACTGGGTCTGGATCGGCCGCGAGACCTCGCCCTTCGCGAGCTTGAAGGCCGCCTCCTCGAACTGCGGCACCATCTGGCCGCGCGCGAAATAGCCGAGCGTTCCGCCGTCGTCGCGGGTGCCGGGGTCCTTCGAGCTCTTGCGCGCGAGCTCGGCGAACGTCTTGGCGTCGCCGTGGGCGATGCTGGCGGCGAGCTCCTTAGCCTGCGCCTCGGTCTCGACCAGGATGTGGCTCGCCTTGATCTCCTCTTCGGGGCGGGTGCGGGCGATCTGCGTGTCGAACGCCTTGCGGGCTTCGGCCTCCGAGACGCTGCCCTTGATGGCGGTGTCGAAATAGGTGTCGCGCAGCGCCTTGCGCTTCAGATACAGCATCCGCCGGTCCATCTCGGCGCCCGCGTCCATCTTCTGCAGTGTTGCCGCCTCGGCGAGCAACTGATGCTCGACGAGATACTCGATGAGCGCCCGGCGGCGGACCGCCGGCGGCAGGCTGCCGAGGTCCGATCCGATCTCCTCCTCGGCGAATTTGAGATCGGCCTCAGTGATGGCCTTGCCGTTGACGGTGGCGAGAGGCTTGTCCTGAGCTGTGGCCGGGCCGGCCATGGCCAGCGCCATCACGGCCAGGCAGAGGGCAGCGAGCGATCTCGTCGGTATCACGGTGGATGTCCTGGTTGCAGTCGGTTGAAGGGCCGGCCGGCAAGGCGCCGTTCTATCACTGTTCCATGCCGCAGCGGCTGCGGCATGTGCAGCCGTCGCGGAATCGCTGCCGGATCGACACGCGCCCGCATTTGGGCGGCAATGGGGCAGGAGAGTCGCGCAGGAAAGGTGCCGCACCAGCCTTCATTGACAATGCCGGGGTGCGGTCCTTATCTCTCCCGCGTTCGCGTCCCGCTCGGGCCGCACCGTGATTGGACCCTTGCCGACGACCGGGCGGGCCGCTCCTCGAGCCGCAAACCGAACTCCGTTTGCCCGCGGCGGACCCTTCCTGCCGGCGGCCCATGGCCGCATTGCTTGCGCGCCACTCTGAGGACGCACGCCCATGGTCTCTTTCGGCAACTTCGCCTCGCGGATCTTCGGGTCCGCCAACGACCGCAAGGTGAAGAGCCTGCGGCCCCGGGTCGAGGCGATCAACGCACTCGAGGCGGAGCTCGAGAAGCTGTCGGACGCCGACCTCAAGGCGCGGACAGGGATGCTCCGCGACGAGCTCGGCCGCGGCAAGACCCTCGACGACCTGATGGTGCCGGCCTTTGCGACCGTGCGCGAGGCGGCCAAGCGTACGCTCGACCAGCGCCATTTCGACGTCCAGCTGATCGGCGGCATGGTGCTCCACAGCGGCGCCATCGCCGAGATGAAGACCGGCGAGGGCAAGACGCTGGTCGCCACGCTCGCGGTCTATCTGAACGCGCTCGCAGGCAAGGGCGTCCACGTCGTCACCGTCAACGACTACCTCGCCAAGCGCGACGCCGACTGGATGGGGGCGATCTACAAGTTCCTCGGGCTCACGGTCGGCTGCATCGTCCACGGCCTCGACGACCAGGAGCGGCATGCCCAGTACGCCTGCGACGTGACCTACGGCACCAACAATGAGCTCGGCTTCGACTACCTGCGCGACAACATGAAGATGTCGAAGGCGGAGATGGTCCAGCGCGGGCACAATTTCGCGATCGTCGACGAGGTCGACAGCATTCTGATCGACGAGGCGCGTACACCCTTGATCATCTCCGGCCCGGTCGAGGATCGCGCCGACCTCTACAACGCCGTCGACGCGCTGATGCCGCGGCTCGTGAAGGAGGACTTCGATCTCGACGAGAAGCAGCGGCAGGTCTCGCTGACCGAGATCGGCAACGAGCGCATGGAGCAGATGCTCGAGCAGGCGGGCCTGATGAAGGGCTCGCTCTACGACATCGACAACGTGACGATCGTCCACCACGTCAACCAGGCGCTGAAGGCGCACAAGCTCTTCCAGCGCGACAAGGACTACATCATCAAGGGCGGGCAGGTCGTCATCATCGACGAGTTCACCGGCCGCATGATGCCCGGCCGGCGCTACTCCGAGGGCCTCCACCAGGCGCTCGAGGCCAAGGAGCACGTCGAGATCCAGCCCGAGAACCAGACGCTCGCCTCGATCACGTTCCAGAACTACTTCCGCCTCTACGACAAGCTCGCCGGCATGACCGGCACGGCGTTGACCGAGGCGAACGAGTTCATGGACATCTACGGCCTCGACGTCATCGAGGTGCCGACCAACGTCGCGGTCGCCCGGCTCGACGAGGACGACGAGATCTACCGCACCGCCAACGAGAAATGGGATGCGATCATCCGCGAGATCGAGAACGCGCAGGCGCGGAGCCAGCCGGTGCTGGTCGGCACCGTGTCGATCGAGAAGAGCGAGCTTCTCTCCGAGATGCTGAAGAAGAAGGGCATCCCGCACCAGGTGCTCAACGCCCGCTACCACGAGCAGGAGGCGATGATCATCGCCGAGGCCGGCGTCGCGGGCACCGTCACTATCGCGACCAACATGGCCGGCCGCGGCACCGACATCCAGCTCGGCGGCAATCTGCAGATGCGGACGTCGCAGGAGACAGCGGAGATCGAGGAGGCGCGCGAGCGCAACAAGCTGATCGACCGGATCAAGTCCGAGATCGCGGTCAACCGCGAGCGGGTGATCGCCGCCTCGGAGACCGTCGAGGTGGTGCCGGCCAAGGGCAGCAAGGGCGCCAAGACCGAGGAGAAACCCGGCGGCCTCTACGTCATCGCCACCGAGCGCCACGAGAGCCGGCGGATCGACAACCAGCTGCGCGGCCGCTCAGGCCGCCAGGGCGACCCCGGCCGCACCAAGTTCTACCTCTCGCTGGAAGACGACCTGATGCGCATCTTCGGGTCGGAGCGGATGGACAGCGTCCTCAAGACGCTCGGGCTGCAGGAGGGCGAGGCGATCATCCATCCCTGGATGAACAAGAGCCTCGAGATGGCACAGAAGAAGGTCGAGGCGCGCAACTTCGACATCCGCAAGCAGATCCTCAAGTACGACGACGTGATGAACGACCAGCGCAAGGTCATCTTCGAGCAGCGCCTCGACATCATGAGCGAGGACGACGTGTCGGAGACGGTCGCGGGCATGCGCCTCGAGGTCGTCGAGGAGCTGGTGAAGCGCCACATCCCCGAGCAGGCCTACGCCGAGCAGTGGGACGCCGACGGCCTCAAGGCGGCCATCCAGGGCATCTTCGGGCTCGATCTGCCGATCGATCAGTGGGCCAAGGAGGAGGGTATCGCCGACCAGGAGATCCGCGAGCGCCTCCTGAAGGAGATCGACGCCAAGGCGGCGCGCAAGGTGGCCGAGATCGGCCCGGACACGTTCCGCCAGATCGAGAAGATGGTGCTGCTGCAGACGCTCGACCACCTCTGGCGCGAGCACCTCGTCACGCTCGAGCACCTCCGGCAGGTGATCGGCTTCCGCGCCTACGGCCAGCGCGATCCGCTCAACGAGTACAAGAGCGAGGCGTTCATGCTGTTCGAGGGCATGCTCGCCAAGCTGCGCGAGGCGGTGACCGGCCAGTTGATGCACGTCGAGCTCGCGCCGCCCGAGCAGCAGCCGCTGCTGCAACCGGTCGAGCTGCCGCCGATGGAGGCGCACCACGTCGATCTGACGACCGGCCTCGACGAGTTCGCGCTCGCGGAAGCGGCATTGTCGGCTGAGAGCCGGCTGCACGGCGGCGACACCATCGTGCTCGAGAAGCGCGCGCCGGCGCAGTCGCGCCGCTCCGCCGCCAAGGCCGACCCGAAGGACCCCGCGACCTGGGGCCGGGTCTCGCGCAACCAGCCCTGCCCGTGCGGCTCGGGCAAAAAATACAAGCATTGTCACGGCCGCCACGAGTAGGTGCGGTCGGGGTCTGACCCCGGGCCCCAATCGGGGTCTGACCCCGAAACAAGGACAGGGCGTCCAAAAAACTCTCGCGACCACCGGATGGTGATCCGGCCGGGCGCTATCCGTTTCATCCCCTGCGGGTCGGCGCGCGTGCCGGTGGCTTGGCGCGCCGGGTCCGCTCGCCTATGGTCTCGCGCCCGAGGCCATCGGCCGCCGGAGTCGATCCGCCTACCTTGATCCCGAGGCCCGCCATGCTCGAGAAATTCCCCCGCTACCCGCTCACCTTCGGCCCGACGCCGATCGAGAAGCTCGCGCGCCTCACGCAGCATCTCGGCGGCAAAGTCGAGCTCTATGCCAAGCGCGACGACTGCAACTCCGGCCTCGCCTTCGGCGGCAACAAGATCCGCAAGCTCGAGTACATCGTGCCCGATGCGATCGCCTCCGGCGCCGACACGCTCGTGACGATCGGCGGCGTGCAGTCGAACCACACCCGCCAGGTCGCCGCCACCGCCGCCAAGATCGGCATGAAGTGCCGGCTCGTGCAGGAGAGCTGGGTGCCGTTCGAGGATGCGGTCTACGACCGCGTCGGCAACATCCTGATGAGCCGGGTGATGGGCGCCGAGATCGAGCTCGTCGATGAAGGCTTCGACATCGGCATCCGCGAAAGCTGGGAGCGCGCGCTCGCCGACGTGAAGGCCAAGGGCGGCAAGCCCTACCCGATCCCCGCGGGCGCCTCGGTGCACAAGCTCGGCGGGCTCGGCTATGTCGGCTTCGCTGAGGAGGTGCGGGCCCAGGAGAAGCAGCTCGGCTTCAGGTTCGACTACATCGTCGTGTGCACGGTCACGGGCTCGACGCACGCCGGCATGATCGTCGGTTTCGCCAAGGACGGGCGGGCCGACCACGTGATCGGCATCGACGCCTCGTGCACACCAGAGCAGACCCGCGCGCAGGTGCTCGACATCGCGCGCAAGACCGCGGAGCTCGTCGGCCTCGGCCGCGCAATCACGACGAAGGACCTGGTGCTCAAGGAGGAGTACGCCTATCCGGTCTATGGCGTGCCGTCGGCGGAGACCAACGAGGCGATCCGGCTCTCGGCGCGGCTCGAGGGCATGATGACCGACCCCGTCTACGAGGGAAAATCCATGCAGGGCATGATCGACCTCGTGCGCAAGGGCTTCTTCCCGAAGGGCGCGAAGGTGCTCTATGCCCACCTCGGCGGCGTGCCGGCGATCAACGGCTACAGCTACATCTACCGCAAGGGGTGAGCATCACTCCTCCCACGCCACGCCGCCGGGTTCACGATGTGGATCGGCCGCCGGCCAAGCGAGAAATCGGCGATGGAGCGCAACGCGGTGGTTGCGATGTCCTCGAAGCACTCGTCGGTCCAGCAGAGTGCGTGGGGCGTGATGATCGTGTTGTCGAGCTTCAGCAGCGGGTTGCCGGCGGGCGTCGGCTCCTGCTCCAGCACGTCGAGGCCGGCGCCGGCGATCCGCTTCGTGGCCAGCGCCTCGATAAGCGCCGCCTCGTCGTGGATCGGCCCGCGCCCGACGTTGATGAAGTACGCGCCCGGCTGCATGAGTGCCAGCGCGCGGGCATCGACAAGGTGCCGTGTCTCGGGCGTCAGCAGGCAGCAGGCGACAACGAAATCGCCTTCGCGCATCACCTGGTCGAACGGCACGAGCTCGGCGTCGAGCGTCGCGATCGTCGCGGCGTCGACGTAGGGGTCGGCGGCGACGATGCGTTTGAAGAACGGCCTTGCGAGGCGGACGATCTCCTGCCCGATGCTGCCCGCGCCGATGAGGCCGAGCGTGCGGCCGGTGAGCCCGAGCCCCATGTAGTCGACGCGGTCGTTCCAGCGGCCGGTGCGGACGAGCCTGTCCTTTTCGAAGAGCCGGCCGGCGAGCGCGAAGATCATCGTCAGCGTGGCGACGGCCACCGGGCGGCGGACCGCGATCGGCGTGTTGGTGAGCACGATGCCCTTCTCCGTCAGCGCCTCGACGTCGACGCTGTCGTAGCCGACGCCGTTGCGGGCGATGATGCGCAGGCAGCAGTCGGGCCTGGCCACCGATGCCTTGGTGACGCGCGGCAGGTTGAGGTGCAGCGCGTCGTAGCGGGCGGCGATGTCGGGCGTCACCTCGGCCATGTCGATCGCCACCCACTCCCAGGCGATCTCCTTGCCGGCTTCGAGCGCGGAGAACGCCCGCGGATTGAAGCACGGCGCGCCGGAGCCGGTCTTCAGGTCTTTCGAGACGCCGACCTTGAAGGCCATCACCGGCCTCCCTTGCTCGGCTTCGCCGGCGCCTCGCGCACGCTGTCGAGCAGCGCCCGCACCCCCGCCATCAGCAGGCCATGGTCGGTACCGGTCGCGAGCATGTTGAAGCCGTGGGCCCTGCATTCGGCCGCCCACCTGGCGTCGCTCGGCATGAAGCCGAGGCCCTTCTCGTGGCGCCGGCCGGCGGCGACCACGCGCTTGATCGCATCGAGATATTTCGGATTGTCGAACTCCCCCGGGATGCCGAGGAAATTCGTGAGATCGAAATGACCCACCCACAGCACGTCGATGCCGTCGACCGCCGCGATCTCCTCGACATGGGCAAGGCCGCGCTCGGTCTCGATCTGGGCGATGACCAGGTTGCGCGCGTCGGCAGCGCGGATCTTGTCGATCGGTGCGCCCGGCGCATAGTCGTCGTGGGCGAAGCCGAATGCGGCCCCGCGCCGGCCGGCCGGGGGATAGCGCGTCGCCTCGACGATCGCCTGGGCCTGCGCGACGCTCTCGACCATCGGGATCATCACGCCCTGGCAGCCGATGTCGAGCGCGCGGGCGAGGAAATGGTAATCCGAGCGCGGCACCCGCACCATCGGCGCGACGCCGATGCCGCGGCAGGCCGCGACCTGCTGCTTGATCGTCTCGAGGCCGACGCCGGTGTGCTCCATGTCGTAGAGCACGAACTCGGCGCCGGCGAGCTTCATGCACTGCGCGATGCCGGGCGAGAAGAACTCGAACACCATTGCGCCGAGCACCTGCTCGCCCGCCATGACACGCTGGCGGATCGATCTGCCGGCCATCCTCGCTCCTCTGGCTACAACGCGACGAGTTTAGCCATTGGAGGCTGGGCGTCGAGTTCGAGTGGCGCTGGGCTGCCCGGCAGGCGCGGAGTGGTGGTGCTACCTCTGCTTGAAGCTGCTCGAGCGGGGCAGGTCCCACGGTTTGCGGCCCGCCTCGCGCTCCACGTCGCCGGCGCTGAGGCCGATGTCCTTCAGCATGCGCTCGTCGAGCCGCTGCAGGTCCCGGCGCTCACTCCGCACGCGCAGCATCAGTGCCAATTGGGCGGCGAGCACACGCACGACAGTGCGCCAGCCGATCGGGGCTTGGGCGCGGAACGCCGAAGCCAACGGGATCGAGGGGACGCTTCTGACCATGGCGAGGCTCCTTTCCGGAATTGGTCGAGTCTGAGCTCGACGAACCGCATCATGTAGGCTGGCGCTGCATAAGGAAATCGAATATTCATGATGTTTAGCATCACGATTCTTTAAGTACGGAGTGTGCCATGAGCCGCGACATCGATATCGGCCTCCTCAGAGCCTTCGTCGCCGTCGTCGACACCGGCAGCGTCACCGGCGCCGCGCGGCTGCTCAACAGGACCCAGGCCGCGGTCAGCCAGCAGCTGAAACGTCTCGAGGAGCACCTCGGCACGGTCCTGTTCGAGCGCCGCCACAAGCGCTTGCTGCTCGGCCCGGCCGGAGAGCGTCTGCTCGGCGCGGCGCAGCGCCTCGTCGCACTCAACGACGAGACCTGGGGCGCGATGACCACGCCCGAGTTCCACGGCGAGGTGACGCTCGGCGTGCCGACCGACATCGTGCCGACCTACATCCCGCCGATCCTGCGGCGCTTCACGACCGCCTGGCCGCAGGTGCGCGTCACGCTCCGGACCGGCAACTCGCACCGCCTGCTCGAGGCGTTCGATCACGGCGAGATCGATCTCACCATGACGACCGATACCGCCAGCGACGGCCGCTCCGAGCTGCTCAGGCTCGACCGGCTGGTCTGGGTCGGCGCGCCGGGCGGCAAGGCGCACACGCTCACGCCGCTGCCGATTGCGGCCGGCGATACGAGCTGCCGCTTCCGACCGATTGTGCTCGAGGCGATGCGGAAAGTGGGCCGGACGTGGCGGCTGGTCATCGAGGTTTCGAACCAGGTGGCGCAGGACGCCGCGGTCAGGGCCGACATCGCGGTCGCACCGTCGCTGCGTGACAGCGTGCCCGATTTCCTGAAGCTGATCGGCCCCGAAGCCGGACTCCCCGACCTTCCCGAGTTCATGATCAATCTCTATACGCCACCGGCCGGCACGAACGAGATCGCCGACGAGCTCGCGCGTCACATCCGCGCCGAGTTCAGCCGGCGCTTCGGCCCGCCGCCCGAGGGCCGGCGCGCCGCCACCGCCCGCCGCCGCTCGCTCGCCGAGCCGAGCCGGGCCGGCTCACCATAGGTCGCGCATGGCATCGATCACCACCCGCCTCGCCGACCTCTGGATCGGCCGATACGCCCGCCCCGATCCTCAGGCGATCGCCGCGGTCGAGGGCCGCAAGCCCGCGATCGTCATCACCGGCGGCTCGGAGGGGATCGGCCTCGCGCTGGCGAAACAGCTCGTCGGCGAGGCAGAACACATCGTGCTGGTCGCGCGGCGTGAGGCGCCGCTCACCGAGGCCGCCGAACTCTTGCGCCGCTCGGACGGCGCAAGCGTGCATACGCTCGTGCTCGACGTGGCCCGGCGGGATGCTCCCGACGCGCTCGCCAGCGCGCTGGCCGAGCGGGGCCTCTATGTCGATCTCCTGGTCAACAACGCCGGCATCGGCCAGGCCGGAACGTTCGCCACCCACGATCCGGATCGGCTCGCCGAGCTCATCGACTGCAACGTGCGCGGCCTTTCGCTGCTGATGCGCCGCTTTCTGCCCGAGATGCTGGCGCGAGCGCGGGGTGGCATCCTCAACGTCGCCTCGCTCGGCGGGATGGCGCCCGGACCCTTCCAATCGGCCTACTACGCGAGCAAGGCCTACGTGATCTCGCTCACCGAGGCGGCGGCGTTCGAGGCGCGCGGAAGGGGCGTACGCATCGCCGTTCTGGCCCCCGGACCGGTCGCAACCCGATTTCATGCGCGGATGGGTTCGGAGGCGGCCCGCTATCGCCGGTTCATGCCGGCGGCCGACGCCGACCGGGTTGCGGCCAGTGCGGTGCGCTGGTTCGCTGCGGGGCGGCGTTTGATATTCCCGGGAATCCTGGCAAATTGTCTGGCAGTCTCGTTGCGTTACGTGCCGCATGCGCTCGTGATGCCTGTGATCGGGTGGCTGCTGGAGCAGGGCGAGGGGACCTGAGAATGTTCGACGCGAAAGTCGCGGATGAGCCGCGCGACCGGGGGGCGGTGATCGGGCAAGGCGGCGGCAGACCGACGCCGCTGCCGGTGCTGATCGTGCTGCACCAGCCGCATTCGACGCCGGGCCACGTCGGCCAGCAGCTCGTCGTGCACGGCCATCCGCTCGACATCCGCCGGCCACGGTTCGGCGATCCCTTGCCGGCGACACTTGCCGAGCACGCCGGCGCGGTGATCTTCGGCGGGCCGATGAGCGCCAACGACCGCGACGATTTCATCCGCCACGAGACCGACTGGATCCGGGTGCCGCTCGACGAGCGCAAGCCGTTCCTCGGCATCTGTCTCGGTGCGCAGATGCTCGCACGCCTGCTCGGCGCGCGGGTGGACTTCGATTCCCTGGGCCGGGTCGAGATCGGCTATCACAATCTCCGCCCGAGCGCCGCCGCCGCCCGCTTCGGACGATGGCCGAGCCGCGTCTACCAGTGGCATCGCGAGGGGTTCGATCTGCCGGCGGGCTGCACGTCGCTCGCCACCTCCGACGGCGTGTTCGAGCACCAGGCTTTCGGCTGCGGCTGTGCGGCCGTCGGCATCCAGTTC
>Ga0114938_1000059_pt1 | contig 88877 bp, 80 predicted proteins | sample AshMeaBigSpring_FD_88675 | JGI IMG/M metagenome (GOLD analysis project Ga0114938, IMG submission 88675) | Groundwater microbial communities from Big Spring, Nevada to study Microbial Dark Matter (Phase II) - Ash Meadows Big Spring | ecosystem: Environmental > Aquatic > Deep subsurface >...
ATGTCGAGGTGTGACCGGTCATCACCACTCGTCGGCGGTCGTCCACGCGATTGGCCGGCGGCGTCGAGGTGCCGGTCGCGCAAATGGCGACGAGGTGCGAGCCGGTGAGCCTCGAGCGCTAGGCACGTGACAGCCGCACCACTGCCCAGTGTCGGGCGGTCCGAGCGGCGGCCGCCCCGCGCCCGGGCGCCCTCCGCGCTCGCGAGCATGCGGGGCGCCTTGCTTGACAAGGCCGCGCGGCGGCCAGTAAGTCTCAGCTCCCGGAATGGGGCCGTAGCTCAGCTGGGAGAGCGCTGCAATCGCACTGCAGAGGTCAGGGGTTCGATTCCCCTCGGCTCCACCAATAAACCTAAGAAATCAGATACTCAACTTCCCCGAACCTGCCGAGACCTCGCACTGAGTTGCAAGGTTCTTCACGGCCGTTCCCAAACTTTGAACCTCCCCCCTTGAAGTGGTCCGACTCGAAGTATGGTTTTTGAGCCTGAGAGGAGGACTGCAATGGCGAGGAAGAGACACAAACCTGAAGAGATTGTCGTGAAGCTTCGGCAGGTTGATGTGCTGGTGGCGCAAGGCAAGCCGGCGGCCGATGCGATCCGGTCGATCGGCGTGACCGAGGTGACGTACTACCGCTGGAAGCAGGAGTACGGCGGCCTGAAGTCCGACCAGGTCAAGCGACTGAAGAGGCTTGAGCAGGAGAACAACCGGCTTCGCCGCGCAGTTTCCGATCTGACGCTGGACAAGCTGATCCTGGCGGAGGCCGCCAAGGAAATCTTCTAAGCCCCGCGCGCCGACGTGCCGTGATCGAGCACGTGAAGCGCGAACTCCATGTGTCCGAGCGTCGTGCCTGTGCGGCGCTCGGGCAGCATCGCTCGACGCAACGCAAAACACCCACTGGTCGGGACGATGAAGAGCGGCTGACCGCCGACATCGTCGAACTGGCCCGTCAGTATGGCCGCTACGGCTACCGCAAGATTGCGGAGCTGCTGCGGACGACGGCCGGCTGGGTGGTCAACGACAAGCGCGTCGAGCGGATCTGGAGACAAGAGGGGCTGAAGGTACCCGCCAAGCAACCCAAGCGCGGCCGGCTGTGGCTGGCGGACGGCTCGTGCGTCCGGCTGCGGCCGGAGCATCGCAATCACGTGTGGTCCTACGACTTCGTCATGCCGGAGGCGTGCTTCGCACGAAGGGATCGCACGCACGATGGAAGGAAGTATCGCATGCTCGATGTGATCGACGAGTTCACGCACGAATGCATCGCCATCCGCGTGGCGTGCAAGCTGAAGGCTGTCGACGTGATCGACGTGCTGTCGGATCTCTTCATCCTGCGCGGTGTGCCGGGGCATGTTCGTTCCGACAATGGGCCAGAGTTCGTTGCCAAGGCCGTCCAGGAGTGGATCGCGGCAGTCGGTGCGAAAACGGCCTACATCGCGTCAGGCTCGCCGTGGGAGAACGGCTATGTCGAGAGCTTCAACGCTCGCATGCGCGACGAGCTGCTAAACGGGGAACTCTTCTACTCGTTGAAAGAGGCGCAGATCATCATCGAAAGCTGGCGGCGGCACTACAATGCGGTTCGCCCGCACGCATCATTGGGATATCGGCCACCGGCGCCCGAAGTATTCGTGCCCGGCCTCGCCGCGTGGCCGTCTGCGCTCGTTGAGGCGGCTCCGACGGCCACGCTCGGTTTCGCGCCAAGACCAACTCTGAACGAACATTCCGCCCGGACCACTCGATGGGGGCTGGTCAGTATTCAACCGGATTGTCGCGGACACAAAATGTCCATCCGAGACAACGCGCTGCCTTGCGTCGACGGCGTGTTCGGCCAAAGTATTCGGCGTTTGTCGACGCGCACGCCTCTTGCAGTTTGTGTGAGTCGTCGCTCAGCACATCGCAAAGACAGAGACTCGACAATTTCAGAGTGGAATAACAAGCGCATACCGGATCGCATTTTCATCCCGATTGGCCAGCCACGCTGCCCGGCATTGCGTAGCAATGCGCACCAAAGCTAGCGGTGGCAGAATGGAAGCGCGGCCGGTAGTTTCCGGAGTTGGCCCTTCCACTCTCAGTCTCGAACCTGTGTCGCAAGCGCGATGCGATTCGGGGCGGCATCGCGGCCGATGAGACGAGGCTGAACCGGGTCCTGGCCGATCTCGCTCATGTTCTGGCAGCGCTGAGACTGTTCGACGCCAGCGGGCGGCCCGAGGCTTTCCGCCTTTCATGAACTTGAGCCGCGTGCCGCGGCGTGGCGAGACGCCGCGGCCGTGCCTTGCCGCACTGGCGGCCGATGGCGCGCTGGACACGTCCTGACCGGACAACCACAATTGGCCGACCGGCAACCATCTCAGGGAGCCTCATATGCGAGCGGATGTCCTCATCGTTGGCGCTGGCCCCACCGGACTGATGCTCGCCAACCAGCTCGCTCGGCGCGGCATCGAGCCGATGATCATCGACCGGCATTCGGGTCCGGCTGAGCAGACGCGTGCCATGGCGGTGCACGCAAGGACGCTCGAGATCTACGCCAAGATGGGTCTGGCCGAGCCGGCCCTGGCCCTCGGCGCCCGCGGCAACGGCGCCGACATGTGGGCGAACGGGCGCTGGACGGCCCGCATCCCGATCGGCGATATCGGCGAGGGCCAGAGCCCGTTCCCGTTCGTCTTGATGCTCGGCCAGGACGACAACGAGCGCATTCTCGGCGAGATGCTCGCGACCCACGGCGTGACGGTCGACTGGCGCACCAAGCTCGTCGCCCTCGAGCAGCACCCGACCCATGTCGAGGCCACGCTGAAGCGGCCCGATGGAACGACGGTCAGGCGCGAGGCCGCATGGGTTGCCGGCTGCGACGGCTCGAGGAGCGCCGTGCGCGATTTGAACCGGATCGGTTTCCCCGGCGCACCCTACGAGCAGACGTTCTTCGTCGCCGACACCCAGGCTACCGGACCAATGAAGCCCGATGGCCTCAACGTCTACCTGTGGCAGGACGGGTTCCACCTGTTCTTCCCGATGCGCGGCAAGGACCGCTGGCGGGTGATCGGCATCCTGCCGAAGGGCATGCGGCATCGGGACGATCTCACATTCGCGGAAATAGTGCCGGCAATCCGGCGCGAGGCGGGTGCCGATCTCACGTTCGAGGCATGCCGCTGGTTCTCCACCTATCGGATCTTTCATCGTGCCGCCGAGCGGTTCCGGAGCGAGCGCTGCTTCCTGCTCGGCGATGCCGCCCACATCCACAGCCCGGCCGGCGGGCAGGGCATGAACACCGGGCTGCAGGACGCCTACAACCTCGCCTGGAAGCTCGCGCTCGTGATTCAGGGGCGCGCCGATCCGGCACTTCTCGACAGCTACGAGGCGGAGCGCATGCCGGTTGCCCGGCGGCTTCTCCACACCACCGATCGCGCCTTCCAGCTCGTCGTCTCCGACAGCTGGCTGGCGGGCGTGTTCCGCACCCGCATCCTGGCGCGGATCGTATCGCGCGCCATGACCTTCGAGCGCGTGCGCAATCTCGCCTTTCGGACCCTCTCCCAGATCGCCATCGCCTATCCGAAGAGCCCGTTGTCGCAATCGTCGGCGGACCTGCCGAAGGGTGCACCGGCGGCCGGTGAGCGCTTCCCGTGGCTGCGCCTGAGGTTCCGGATCGATGGTCCGACCGAGGACCTGTTCCAGATGCTCGACGACACGCACTTCAACCTGCTCGTGTTCGGCGAACCATCGCCAGCCGCCGGCGACCTCGACCTCGGTGACCTGGTCGGCGTCCATGTCGTTCCGATCGATTGCGGCAATGACGCGGAGCTGGCGCGCGCCCGCATACCCCAGCCTTCGTTCTACCTCCTGCGCCCCGACGGTCACGTCGGGCTGGCTGGCGAGCAGTTTTCGGCCGCAGGCGCGAAACAGTACCTCTCCGAAAGGTTGCGACTGGGATCGCAGGATCAGATGGCCGGCCGAGATGGTGATCACGCGCACGGCGCGGCATCACCACGCGCTCTCGGAAGCTGATCGTGCCGCTCGGCCGCCGGCCGGGACGCCGCTCGGACGACGAGATCACGATCTTCGATTCGACCGGCCTCGCCGTGCAGAACATCGCCATCGCCACGGCCGTGCTCGGGCGTCTCAGCGCGTGAAGTCGACCGCGGTCGTGTTGCCGCCGCAGACCAGCACGCCGACCCGTTCCGACATGCCCGGCTTGTAGGAACCGCCGAGCAGCGCGGCGAGGCACGCCGCCCCGCCCGGCTCCGCGACGATGCGCAGTGATTGCCACAGCACCGCCTGAGCCTTGCGGATGGCATCGTCGGTCACCAGCGCGACCCGATCGACGTAGGCGCGCGCGATCGGGAACATGCGATCGCCGACCCGGCGGGCGCCGAGGGAGTCCGCAGCTATGCCGCCGACCTCCACGTCGACCGGCTTGCCCGCTGCGAGCGCGGCATGCAGCGCCCGCGACGCCTCCGGCTCGACGCCGACGATGCGCGTGCGCCCCTCGCTCCACGCCGCGAGGCCGCCGATCAGCCCGCCGCCGCCGACCGCGACCATCAACGTATCGAGGTCGCGCGCCTGCGTCTCGAGCTCGAGCCCGAGCGTCCCCTGCCCGAGCAGTGTTTCCGGCTGATCGTAGGCGTGAACGCCCATCGCGCCGGTCTCGGCCATGAAGGCCTCGCAGCGTGCCAGCGCATCGGCGTAGCGCTCGCCCTCGACAACGAGCGTCGCGCCGAAATCGCGAATGCGCTGGATCTTGGCCGGCGAGGCGATGGCCGGCACGAAGATCGTCGCCGGCACACCGAGCCGCCCGGCCGCGTAGGCGACCGCAGCGCCGTGATTGCCGCCTGACGCTGCCGCGACGCCGGCTTTTCCAACCTTCCGCGTCATCAGGTTCGCGAATGCACCGCGCGCCTTGAACGAGCCGGCATGCTGCAGCAGCTCGAGCTTGAGGGTCAGCGGCGCGCCGGCGAGGCCGAGATCGGCAGCGGCGACCTCGATCACCGGAGTTCGCCGGACGTGCTCCCTGATGCGGTTGTGCGTCGCCGCGATGCTGTCGCGGTTGATCGGCTGCAGCCTCGTCACATTGGCGACGCTCATGTCCAGTCTCCGTGAGTGGCATTGACGAGGGCGAGCGCCGCGACGGCTGCGGTGTCGGCCCGCATGATGCGTGGCCCGAGCGCGATCGGCACGCACCAGTTTCGGCTCATCAACAGGCTGCGCTCGGCGTCGCTGAACCCGCCTTCGGGTCCGATCAGCACGGCGAGCGGGCCGGGCGGGACCGCGCGCAATGCCGCCAGCGGATCGGCGACCGCCGCGCGCTCATCGCAGAAAATCAGGCGCCGCGCTCCCTCCCACGACTCGAGGGCACGTGCGAGCCGCTCGGGCGCCAGCACCTCGGGGATGCGGAGCACGCCGCACTGCTCGGCGGCCTCGACGACATTGGCGCGCATGCGATCGAGGTTGACCCGCTCCGCGGTCGTGTGCTGCGTCAGCACCGGCCGAAGCCTCGCGACGCCGAGCTCCACCGCCTTCTGCACCATGTAGTCGAGCCGCGCGCGCTTCAGCGGCGCAAACAGGTAGTCGATATCCGGCCCCGCGGTCTGATCGCGCGCCAGCGCCGCGATCTCCAGCGCGACGCCGCGCCCGATCGCCTCCCCGAGCCGCGCCCGCCACTCGCCCTGGCGGCCGTTGAACACCAGGACCGGGTCGCCCGGGCCGAGGCGCAGCACATTGCGCAGATAGTGCGCCTGCCCGGCGGTGCAGGCGATCCGCACTCCGGCAGCGAGGTCGGCTGCGACGTAGAGGCGCTGCGCTTTGAAATCGTGATCCGGCATGGCAAGGTGATAGCCCATCGCCGCGCGCGCGGGATAGTGGCGTTGCCGCCGTCGACGCGAGCGGAGCTTTCATTGGCCGACCGACCGATGCGCCAGCCTTCGCCGACCTCCACCGTCATCGCGGACGCGGCCTCCGGCAATCTCGTCGACCGGCTCGCGCCGCCGGCGCTGCAGCCCTACCTGAAGCTCGCCCGCTTCGACCGGCCGATCGGCGCCTGGCTGCTGCTGTTCCCCTGCTGGTGGTCGCTGGCGCTCGCCGAGCTCGCGCGCGGCAGCGCCTTTCCCGATCCCTGGCATGCGGCGCTGTTCGCCATCGGGGCGTTCGTGATGCGCGGCGCCGGCTGCACCTGGAACGACATCGTCGACCGCGACTACGATGCGAGCGTCGCACGCACCGCATTGCGACCCATTCCGGCCGGGCAGGTGTCGGTCGGACAGGCCCTCGCATTCGGCATCGGGCTTTCGCTCGTCGGCCTCCTGGTGCTGATCCAGTTCAACCGGTTCACGATCCTGCTCGGCATCGCCTCGCTGCTGCTCGTCGCGAGCTACCCGTTCGCCAAGCGGTATACGTTCTGGCCGCAGGTCGTGCTCGGCCTGACGTTCAAGTGGGGAGCGCTCGTCGGCTGGGCCGCGGTCTTCGGCTCGCTTGCGGCGGCGCCACTCGCGCTCTACGCTGGCGCGGTGCTCTGGACGATCGGCTATGATACGATCTATGCGCACCAGGACAAGGAGGATGACGCGCTGCTCGGCCTCAAGTCGACCGCGTTGCGATTGGGCGCGGCCTCCTACAAGTGGATCACCGGGTTCTATGCGGGCGCGCTCGCGCTCTGGGCGCTTGCGGTGTCGCTCGCTGGCGCGGGGTGGCCGACCTGGGCGGGCCTGGCGCTCGCCGGCCTTCACCTCGCCTGGCAGGTCCGCACGCTCGACATCGACAGCCCCGACAACTGCCTCGTCCGGTTCAAATCGAACCGTGCCGTCGGCTGGGTCCTGTTCCTCGCGCTCGCCGCCGACATGGCACTCGGCGCCTTCGCGCGCGCCTGAAACGATGCGGCCCGCCACCGCCGCACGCATGCGTGCAGCCGTGACGGGCCAGACACCAGCCTTGTCAACTCCCGCGTGGTCGTCTTCCGCGACCTATGCCGTGCACAATGCCACAAGCGGCTTTGAAAGGCCTTAAACGACATCGTAAACGGTTGGTTGCGGCGCCGATCAGGACGGAACAGTTGGCGGTACGGCCGAGCGATCGAGCATCGGCCTTGCGGGTCTCGGCGCCCTGTGAGAGGACGGGCTGGAGCTGATGGAGAAGACACCACATGCCGGATAAGGCGACCGAGAAGCAATCGATGCAGCTGCTGCATCTGGTGTTCGGCGGTGAACTCGTGTCCCTCGACGGGGTCGACTTCAGGGATGTCGGCGCACTCGATATCGTCGGCATCTTTCCGAACTATGCCGAAGCCCACAAGGCCTGGAGAGGCGCGGCGCAGCGCTCGGTCGACAATGCCCACATGCGCTATTTCATCGTGCACATGCACCGGCTGCTGGAGCCGGCGGCCGGCGCGGCGCAACGCCGATCCAAGGCGTGACGGCCGAGATCGCGTCGTCATAGCAAGCGGAGCAGAGCTTGCCTGAGGGAAGCGAACCAGCGATCGGGCAGAAGGCCGGCGCGGCACTCGACGGGCGTGCGCGCGGGCTGCTCCGCCGCTTCCTGATCGATTTCGTCGCACCGCGCCGCTGGCGCCTCGCCGGCGCGCTGGTGCTGACGGCCCTGCTCGCGGCCGCGACGTCGAGCTATCCGTGGATTCTGAAGGCCTCCTTCGACAGCCTGCTCGCCCCCGGCAGATCGGGCGCGGTGTGGGCGGTGCTTGCCGCGATCGTCGGGGCGACCGCGGCGCGCAGCCTCTTCCTCTACCTCCAGACCGTCGCGACGAACGGCATCGTCACCGAGCTCACCACCGACATCCAGAAGCGGCTCTTCGCCCATCTGGTGCAGGCGGACCTCGCGCGGGTGACGCGCGAGAGCGCCGGCGGCCTCGTCTCGCGCGTCATCAACGACGTCGCCTACATCCAGACCGCCGCCCAGGGCGCCCTCAATACCGCCGTACGCGACGTGCTGATCGTCATCGGCCTGCTGATCACGATGATCGCGCTCGACCCGATGATGGCCCTCATCGTCCTCGTGGTCTATCCGATCGCGGCACTGCCGATCGCAGTCGTGAGCGAGCGACTGCGCAAGGTCGCCAAGCGAACGCAGACCCAGCTCGGCGACATGACCTCGACACTGGTCGAGAAGCTTGCCGGCACGCGGCTGATCAAGACCTTCCGGCTCGAGAGCTATGCCATCACCGAGGCGTCACGCAGCTTCGACGCGGTGCAGAAGCTGCGCATGAAGGCCGTGCGCAATCGCGCGCGGCTCGATCCGATGCTCGAGGCGCTCGGCGGGATCGCGGTCGCGGGTGTGGTCGCACTCGCCTATTGGCGGATTGCGTCGGGCGTCTCCACCGTCGGCGACTTCATGGGCTTCGTCAGTGCGCTACTGCTGGCCGCACAGCCGATCCGCGGTCTCGGCAACCTGTCGGCCAAGGTGAACGAGGGGCTTGCCGCGGCCGAGCGCGTCTACGAGGTGCTCGACGAGGCGCCGCGCATCGGCGATCGGCCGGGAGCCAGGGCGCTCGAGGCCAAGCGTGGCGAGATCCGCTTCGAAGGCGTCGCATTCGCCTACGCGGACGGTGAGGACCAGCGCGCGGTGCGCGACTTCACGCTGACGGTTCCCGGCGGCAAGATCGTCGCCATCGTCGGGCGGTCGGGCAGCGGCAAGTCGACCATCATCAACTTGGTGCCGCGGCTGTTCGACGTCTCCGCCGGGCGCATCACGATCGACGGGCAGGACATCCGCGAGGTGACGCTGGCGAGCCTGCGTGATGCCATCGCGATCGTCTCGCAGGATGTGACGCTGTTCGACGATACGATCCGCGCCAACATCGCGCTGGGCCGCCTCGGGGCCTCGGAGGCGGAGGTGCTCGCGGCATCGCGGGCCGCCGCGGCGCATGACTTCATCCTCGCCCAGCCGCAGGGCTACGACACGCGCATCGGCGATCAGGGCCAGCGCCTGTCTGGCGGCCAGCGCCAGCGCATCGCACTCGCCCGCGCGATCCTGAAGGATGCGCCGATCCTGCTGCTCGACGAGGCGACGAGCGCGCTGGATGCCGAATCGGAGCAGGCCGTGCAGGAGGCGCTCGCCCGGTTCACACGGCACCGCACCACGCTCGTCATTGCGCATCGCCTCGCCACGATCCAGTCGGCCGACCTCATCTGCGTGATGGACGACGGGCGGATCACCGAGACCGGAGCGCATGGCGAGCTCATCGCCCGCGACGGCGACTATGCCCGCCTCTGCCGGTCGCAGTCGCTGCAGGGCGGTCTCGCCCATTGAGTGCGCCCGCACTCAGGGCGTGCGCCCGCTCCGCACCGCGATCAGCACCCCGGCGATGATCAGCGCGAAGCCCGCCATGTGGTAGGCCCGCATCTCCTCGCCAAGCAGCAGGATGGCGAGCGTCCCGCCGAACTGCGTGATCAGATGGATATAGGCACCCGCGCGCGCCCCGCCGATCAGCTGCACCCCGCGGTTGTAGCAGAGATATGCCACGATGCTCGGAAAGACGGCGCAGTAGCCGATCGCAATCAGCGAGCGCGTCGAGAGCAGGAGCTGGGCACCCCGAGACTGCTCCCAGATGACGAACGGGGTATTGATCAGGGCTGCGATCGAGACTTGGATGAGCAGAAAGCTCAGGAAGTGGATCGCCGGCCGCTTGCGCAGGAACGCCGTGTAGACGCCCCACGTCACCATCGCCGCCAGCATGAAGAGGTCGCCGGCGAGGAAGCTCAACCCGCCGATCGCGGCGAGATCGCCCTTGGTGGCAATCAGCAGAACGCCGGCGACCGATACCCAGATGCCGAGCCACTGTCCGAAGCTGATCCGGTCGCCGAACAGCGTCAGGCAGGCGAGCGCGACGAACACCGGTCCGCTCGAGTTGATCAGCAACGCGTTGAGCGCCGTCGTGTGGTTGAGCGCCAGATACTGCAGCGTGTTGAACAGCCCGCCGCCGGTAATGCCGAGCAGCAGCAGAATCGGAGTGTGCGCCCTGATCTGCGGCCAGTCCGCGCGCGCACGGGACCAGCAGAATGGCAGCAGGATCAGCCCGGCGAGCGACCAGCGCATCCAGGCGAGCATGATCGGCGGCACGTGCCCGCTCGACCATCGCCCGACGTTGAAGTTGCCGGCCCAGCAGAGCATGGTGATGCACAGCAGGACGGGCGCGTTGTCGAACATGATCGCGAGCGGACCGCGCACACGGCCGGGTGGCGGAGCGCGAGGTGTCATGATCGCCGGCGCCTATTCGCGCCGGAGCACACCGTCGACGATCCGGTCGGCCCACCCCTTCGCCTGGAACGACCGTTTGAGCTCGTCGGGGTCATACACCGTCTCCACCCACTCGAAGAACGGCATCGGCCGCAAGCGGTTGTCCTCGACGTAGCGCTCGAAGAAGCGATCGAGAATGCCGGTGCTCGCATGGCGGATATGACCGAAGCGGAACGACAGCTCGTGGATCGCCCGCTCGATCGGCCAGCCGTCCTTGACGTGGCGGTAGAGCACGCTCATGAGCCCGGCACGGTCCGCGCCCGACTTGCAGTGCAGCAGCATCGGATACTCGATGCGCTGCAGCAGGTCGCGCGCGCCGGTCAGCTCGGCCCTGCTCGGGGCGGCCCGCGAGCGGACTTGGAAGTTCTCGAGCACGATGCCGTGGCGGCGACAGGCCTCCCGCTCGAGCCAGTAGCTGCCGCACATGCGCTCGCCACGCAGGTTGACGATGGTGCGGATGCCTTCTTGGGCGAAGCCCCGGATCTGGAACGGTGCCGGCTGCGCCGCGCGCCAGGCGTGTGGGCCGAGCCGGTGTCGGTTCAGATAGACCACGCGGAAGATGCCGTGATCGACGAACAGCATGTCGAGATAGTTGGCCGCCGGGCCGAAGACGCGCTTGGCCCATGGCGGGCTCTTGTTGAGCACCGCCTGGCGACACGCGAACGTGACGCGTTTCATCGCGCGCCGGGTGTCTTTCGCGAAGCTCGCCATCCGTCTCGGTCGCGCGTGCCTGTTGAAGCGTGCACCGGCCCTGCGGCCGCGCATGGGCATCGCGCGCAGCCGGCCCAATCGGTTTGCAATGGCTGAATAACCACTATAGAGACCTCAATCAAGAGGCCCGGCGCGGGGGTATGCCGCCAGCCGCCGAGGAAGCGCGCCGGCCGGCGTGTCGGGTTGTCCACAGCCAGCAGGGGCTGCCGCGCATGGCTCGGTTGCCGATCGACAAATCGCGACTGCACCGGCTCGGTGGCGCGGCGCTCGCCCGCTATATCCAGGCCGTGTACCGATCGTGCCGGCTGGTCACCGAGCCCGCCGATCTCGCCGGCCACCTGCACGCCAATCACCCGATGATCATGGCGATGTGGCACGGCCAGTTCATGATGCTGCCGAAGATCGATCCGGGCGGCGTCGGCGTGCGGATCATGGTCGCGCGGCACGGTGATGCGGCGATCATCGGCGAGGCGCTGACGCGATTCGACATGGAGCTGATCCGCGGCGCCGGCGCCGGCGCGCGCCAGCGCGACCGCGGCGGGGCAACGGCACTACGCGAGGCGCTGCGGTCGCTCGCTGATGGCTACACGGTGGCCATGACCGCCGATATTCCTCCAGGACCGGCGCGCAAGGCCGGACCCGGCATCGTCACGCTGGCGCGCATGGCGGGGCGGCCGGTGGTCCCCGCAGCCGTTGCGACAACGCGCTATCGCGCGCTCGATACGTGGAGCCGGTTCACCATCAACCTGCCGTTCGGCGCGCTGGCCATGGTTGCGGGCGACCCGATCGACGTGCCGCGCGACCTCGATGAGGCGGGGGCGGAGGCCATGCGGCGGCGGATCGAGGCCGCGCTCGACGCGGTGACTGCGCGCGCCTATGCACTCGCGGGTGCCGACATCGCTGCCTCGCTGCCGGCCGGAGCGTCGGGCGCGGTTGCGCCGCCTGCGCCCGTCGGGCTGCCGCTCAAATCCTATCGGGCCGGCATGCGCCTCGCCCAGCGCGCCGCGCCGCTGGTGCTCGGGCTGCGCGCCCGTCGCGGCAAGGAGGATCCCGCGCGCCAGGGCGAGCGGCTCGGTATCGCGAGCCGGCCGCGGCCGGTCGGCCGGCTCGTCTGGATGCACGCCGCGAGCGTCGGCGAGACCAACGCGGCGCTGCCGGTGTTCCAGGCGATGTGCGCGCGGCGCGGCGACCTCCGCCTGCTGCTGACGACCGGCACCGTGACGTCCGCCGCACTCGCCGCCCAGCGCTTGCGGCCTGAGGACATCCACCAGTACCTGCCGATCGACACGCCGGAATTCACTGCGCGCTTTCTCGAGCACTGGCGGCCCGATCTCGCCGTGCTGACCGAATCGGAGATCTGGCCGAGCCTCATTCTCGCGGTCGCCGAGCAGCGGGTGCCTCTGGCGCTGGTCAACGCGCGCATGTCGAAGCGCTCGTTCGGCCGGTGGTCGCGGCTCGGCTCCGTGTCACGGCCGCTGTTCACGCGGATCGATCTGGTGCTCGCGCAGAACGAGAAGATCGGGCGCTGGTTCACGAGCCTTGGCTGCCGGCGCGTCGAGCCGGTCGGCAATCTCAAGATCGACGCGCCGCCACCGCCACGAGACGACATCGCGCACGCGAGGCTGCGCCAGGCGCTCGGCAAACGCCCGGTGATCGTGGCGGCGAGCACGCATGACGGCGAGGAGGCGATCATCGCCGCCGCGCACCGCCGGATCGCAGCCGCGCAACCGGGGCTCTGCACGATCATCGCGCCGCGTCATCCCGAACGGGGGCCAGCGATCGCCGCACAGCTCGCGGCCGAGGGGCTCGGCGTTGCGTTGCGCTCCTCGGGCGCGCTCCCGGAGCCCGCGACCGACATCTACATCGCCGATACGATCGGCGAGCTCGGCACACTCTTCAGCGCGGCACCCATCGCGTTCCTCGGCAAGTCGCTGATCGCAGGCGGCGGCGGGCAGAACCCCATCGAGGCCGTGCGCCATGGCGCCGTTGTCGTCAGCGGGCCCGAGTGGAGCAATTTCAAGGACGCCTACGCGGCGCTGCAGCGCCATGGCGGTTTCGTCCAGGTCCGGTCGGCCGACGAGCTCGCCACGGCGATCGTCGGGCTGCTCGCCGACCCCACCAAGGTCCAGCGGATTGTCGCCGGCGCCGAGGCGGCGCTGGCCTCGCTCTCGGGCGCGCTCGAGCGCACGGTTGCGGCGCTGCTGCCGTTGATCCCACCGGAGGAAGAGTTCCGGCGTGCCTCTTGACGAGCCCAGCTGGTGGTACACCCGCAAGCCGACGCGCCTCGCCGTCGCGCTCCGTCCACTCGCCGCGGTCTACGGCCGGCTGGTGATCGGGCGGTTTGCGCGCGCTTCGGCACAACGGACGCGCGTGCCTGTCATCTGCGTCGGCAATTTCACTGCGGGTGGCAGCGGCAAGACGCCCGTCGTCATGGCCATCGCGAGGCTGCTGGGGCGCCTCGGGCAGCGGCCCGCGATCCTGATGCGTGGCTACGACGGGTCGCTCGCTGGACCGGTGTGGGTCGATGCGGAGCGGCATACCGCGCGCGAGGTCGGCGACGAGGCCCTGCTGCTCGCCGGCGTCGCGCCAACGCTCGTCAGCCGCGACCGCTCCCATGGTGCCGATGCGATCACGCGGGATGCGCGCGCGCCGACCGCGATCGTGATGGACGACGGCATGCAGAACCCGCGCCTCGCCAAGTCACTGACGATCGCGGTCGTCGATGCGCAGCGCGGGGTCGGCAACGGCGAGGTGATCCCGGCGGGTCCGCTCCGCGCGCCGCTCGAGTTCCAGCTCGAACTGATCAACGCCATCGTCGTGGCCCATCAGCCCGGAGTGCCGATCGATCCGGACCGCGACGTGCATGGCTGGCTGCGCCAGCGGTTCCAGGGACCGGTGATTGCGTCGGCGACGGAACCGCAGGGTGACCTCGCATGGTTGCAAGGGGCGCGGGTCGTCGCCTATGCCGGCATCGCCAACCCGCAGCGGTTCTTCGCGCTGGTGGCTTCGCTCGGCGGGGAGGTGGTGCGCGCGATCACGTTCAAGGACCACCATGCGTTCAGCGAGGCCGATGCCACGCGCCTCATCGGCGAAGCGCGGTCGGCGGGCGCCGAGCTCGTCACCACGGAGAAGGATATGGCGCGGCTCGAAGGCCGTCAGGGCCGTATCGCGCAACTCCGAGCAAGCTCGCGCGCGATCGCCATCGCCGCCACTTTTGCACCTGACGAGCTGGCGCGGCTCGAGGCGCTGATCGCGGCCGCGCTGGTCACCGCCGCCGCCAATTGATGTCTACCGGCCCGCCGCCGGTGCCTGCCGGATCGTCGATGCCGAGCGTGACGGGCTGTCCGAGGCCGGCGCGCGGCGCTATCGCCCGCCGATGGTCGCGGCGAGGCAGGCCGACGGTCGCGCGGCGGCGAGCGAAGGGCTACCCGCTCCTGCCCGGAGCGAAGACCACTTCCGGCAGCTCGGGAGCGAGAGGTCGCACGGCGGGTTCAGTGGGATCGGCCGCGCGGCGGCGCGTCCTGGCAGCCTTGCCGGCGTCGTCGTCTCGCTCGCGGGCGGCAGTCTCGCCGCGCTGGCGAGGCTTGCGTAGGGCGGCCACGGGCTCGTCGGTTCGCTCGAGAGGCGCTGACGCCACAACCTGCGAACCCTTTCCGCAATCAAGCTCGCCCTCTCCACCTGGGGCATCGCGGCGTGCAGCTCGCCGCACAACGCTCAATGGTCCCGGGTCGGCCACCTCCTCGGGCCCGTTGTGGCGCAGCACGTTCTGGACGAGGTAGCGCTTGTCGCACACGCTGATCCGCGGCGGGATGCGCGTCTCCTCGAACGCGTCGAAGCCCTCTTTCAGATTGGTCCAGAAATCGTACCACTCGCTCTTGCGATGGGCGTCCAGGTTCTCTTGCGTCATCCGGAATGGAAAGACCTGGACATGCACGCGTTCCTGGCCGGCCTTGAGCGCACGCTCCGTCAGATTGTAGATTTCCTCGATGACGGCGTTGGTCATCCCGAAGCAGCCGGTCGACGAGCAGCCGCCGTGCACGAGGATGTAGGAGCCGGTGCGGCCGAGCATGCGGTCGAAGTTGTTCGGGAAGCCGACGTTGAGCGAGCCGGGCCAGCGGCCGATGCGATGCAGCTGGCGCCGGGTGACGGAGTAGAAGCCTTCCGGGTTCTGGCGGTCGCCTTCTTTCAACTTCGGCCCGAGCGTGCCGGACCAGAAACAGATGGGGTAGGACGCGAAGAGCACGAACTTCTCACCCTTCAGCATCCAGATCTCGAGCAGGGACTCGCTCTTGAAAAGGCGCACGAACATGGGCGCCCCGGCCTTGAGGCCGGCCGCGGCGAGGCGGTTGTCGAGATCGCCGATATTGGGTGTGCCGGGCAACGGCAGCCGGCCTTCCACAAACGCCCGCTGGCGCTCGACCCGGTCGCTGGCCACGTCCTTGAGCTCGATGGTGAGGGCGGCGGCGCGATCGCCCGCACCGGCGAACAGGAATGCGCCGACCGCGGCCATCTGCATCATGCTGCTCCGCCGACAACCGACGCTCATGCCAACCTGGCCTTCCTCAACGAAACGGACGCCGCCCGGCGGGTTCCTGCCACGCGACCTCCGCGATCGGGTCGTCGACGGAGGAACACCACTATAGCCCATGCGACGACCTGGGCCAGGGGTCGCCACTTCCGATCCTGTGCGCGGCCCGTCCAGGCACCACGGAACCGACCGATTGTGGCGCTTCTACAACTATCTTCCGGCTCAACCGGCGCGACGGGCGCAAGTGGATTCGGCCGATGATGGACCGGAGCGACGGTCCGACACCGGCTCGACCCGATAGCGACCGGCGCATGTGGTGATGTGCGGCGGCTGACGCGTCGCCTCGAAGGCGTCGTGGCCGGCTTTGAGCTGGCGCCAGAATTCGGCCCACGGGCTCGCGGCGTGGCGCGCGAGGCTCTCCTCGCTCATCCGGAACGGGAACACGTGCACGGCGAAACGCGGCTGACCGGCTGCGAGCGCCGCCGTGACGATCCGCCAGATCTCGTCGATGACTGCATCAGTCATGGCAAAGCAGCCGACCGACGAGCAGCCGCCATGCACCATGAGCAGCGAGCCGGTGCGCCCCTTCGCGCGATCGAACGCATTCGGAAAGCCGAGATTGAACGAGCGGTGCCAGCGGCTCGCGGGATTGAGCGCGCGCTGGTCGACCGAGTAGAAGCCCTCCGGCGTCTGCTTGTCGCCCTGTGCGAGCTTCGGTCCGAGCGCGCCCGACCAGCGGCAGATCGGATAGGTCGCGAACAGCTCGAACGTGCCGCGGCGCGCGAGCCAGAGCTCGAGCTCGAACTCTGCCTTGAAGATGCGGATGAAGACCGGCGCGCCGAGCCTGTGGCCAGCCTCGGCGAGGCGGCCATCGAGCCGCGCGGTGTCGGGCGTGCCGGGAAGCGGCCGACCGAGCGTCGCCATGGCGAGCCGCCACGCCCGCTCGCGGTCGAGCCGCGCCGCCTCGTCGTCACGCGCATGCCAGAGCGCGAGGGCGGCGAGGACGAGCGCAAGGCCCGCCGCTGCCGGCAATGCCCAGCGTGCTCCGTATGCGCGCATGCGAGGGGACTCGCTCCTCCGGAAAGAATGTTCCAGGGAACTCGCACGTCTGGCGCACGGCAGTGTGGCAACTGCGCCATGTGGCGGAGGAAAGTGCCGTCGGGCCCCACCGGGGCCCGCGCAGGAAGCTCACACGCGGTATGTATTCGGCCGTTCAACTCGCTCTGAGCAATCGGGGATCCTCGATCCATGGCCAACGAGCTGACGGTTTTCGATGCGCTCAAGCATTTGTTTCCCGTGCGACGCGGCGGCGGACCCGGTCCCTATCCGCCTTGGCCCCTTGTGCAAGGTTATCCCCGCAGGCGAAAGCCACGCTCTCGATTGGACTTGCCGATCAACAAGCCCTACGCGGCGACGCCGCTGACACCGTTCGATGTCTTTGCCGCCTCGGCCCATCTTCTCGAGATCAGCGGTGCCTACCATCACATCGTGCCGATGCTGGAGCCCGATCAGCCTGAGCGCCCCGGTCGAGCCGAGAGGCTCGTTCGGATAACGCATAAGGAGATCCGCATCTGCCGCCGCGTTGCCAGGCGGTGGCGGTCGTTTCCATGGGATCTGAGCGAGAAGTTGTCGGACGAGGAGAAGGACTTCCGGATGGCCGACTGGATGGAGGAGCTACTTCCGCTCCACGATACCTGGGACGAGCTCTTCGGCAAGCACGGCGCTGCGCCAGTCTACAGCCAAGTCCCCCCGGATGAGCCGCCTCCGGCTTGGTGGCCACTCGCAGTGCGCCTGATGATCATGGCTGACGAGGCGGCCTCGCATGTCGGCTTCACGCCGCTGTTCGATTTGAAGCACGAAGGCCACTGGTTCGAGGAAGAGCCATACAAGGAGATCATTGATCGCTTCATCGCGTGGGACAAGAAGCACGAGAGGCCAAGCCAAGTCTTACGCCCGCTACCGGGGAGTGAGAAGGGCGAGGAAGCGGACATTGCGCCGGACGTAGAGTTCAACGAGTTCATCACGTCCCTTTCGAACGCCCGCCGCGACATTGCATGTGTGCTGCCGAAGGCGCGCACGACCGCCGTCGGCTGCACGATGCGCTCACTTTCCCATCACCTGGCGTTACTGCCGGCGCGCGGCATAGCGCGGGCCAATTGGATTCCACATCTATTCTACGATCCACCAGCGGACGAGCAGGAGTTCAACATCCTGCTGGTCCCATATCCGTTCAGTATTGCGGATTACAATTTTCGCGGCCTGCAGGGATTTGCCGGGATCGACCACCGCTGGGGCTTCTTCGAGGTCGAGCAGGCGTGGCTCGAGACGTGCGAGGAGTTCAACGCGCCGGCCTCGTTTGTCGATCGTCTCGCTTCATTCGTCGCCGAGCTGGCTCAGGATGCCATTGTTCGCCACGGCGCCAACCACATCGATGCCGTGATTTTTCCCGAGCTCTCGCTCAACTATGCTGTGTTCCGCGGTATCGAGCGAAAGCTCCAGCGCCTCATGCCAACGATTGAGCTGCTCATCGCCGGTTTGCGCGACGACGGCAAGAAGCGCAAAGGCAATTTCGTTGGAGTTTCCGTCTTCAACAAGACCGAGGATCCGGAAGAGCCTTTCATAATTGCAAACACGCGGGAGAAGCACCATCGCTGGCGTCTCGACCGCAGCCAGATCAAGGAGGCCTACCGACTGAAAGGCGTTCTCAATCCGCAGCTCGACTGGTGGGAGGATATCGATCTGCTGAGCCGGCGCGTCGACTTCACGGTGTTCCGCAAGAGCTCGGTCCTGGCTGCGATGATCTGTGAGGATCTTGCGCGCGTCGACCCTTGTCAGGAGTTGATCCGCGCAATCGGGCCGAACATCGTCGTGGCGCTCTTGATGGACGCGCCGCAGCTCGCCACGCGCTGGCCGGCGCGCTACGCGACGACGCTTGCCGACGATCCGGGCGCCGCCGTATTGACACTGACGAGTCGCGCAATGATGACGCTGCAGCACTTGAACGGTGCCTGGACCTCTGAAAAGCCAGACGATCGCGTGATCGCGCTCTGGCGTGATGACCGGTCGCCTCGCCTCGAGCAGATCGCCTGCCCCTATGATGCGCACGGCGTCTGGCTCAAGGTCTGGGGCGCGCGGGTGACGGACCTCTCGATCGACGGCCGCGACGACCCGACTGCGGTAGCCTGGACGTATGGCACCCACAAGTCGCTGATCGTGAAGGATGTCGACCGGCGCTATCCCGACATCGTCGGCGAGGCGGATCGCAAGGTGCGCGAGGCAGGCGTCATTCGCGGCGCCTGAGCCGACCCGTTCGGTAGCCTATCGCTCAATCGACATCAGGCGGAGCGGCTTTCTTGCGCTCGGCGGCACGCGCCTTGGCAGCCTTCAACGCACCCTTGCTCACCTGAAGAGACCCCTTTTTCTTAGGGTCGTCCAAGATAGCCTTGCGGAATGCTTGCCGCGCCGGGTCGTTCTCCAGCGCGTCCATAGTCGGCGATCTGCTTGATCAAGCCGCGCGAAATGTATGTGGTCATGGGTCCGTTTGTCCGCGGGTGACGCGCACGCGCCTCGAGCGATGCGAGCGCTTCCCTCGGCATTCCTCCCGACACGGCGCTCGGTGGACGCCACATCTTTTTCTCGTCGGGGGCCGACGCGAGAGCGGGATGCCACAACGCGACCACGACGACTACCACGACGCTAGCGGCGTCGTGGTTAGCGCGCGGTTAATGCCACGGAATGCGGGCCGCAACAAGGACATGCGGGCCATGCCAGCAGAATTGAATTGACCGTGATCACGCCGCGCAACCCGTTGTCTCGAGGGCCGAAACATCGGCTTTGGCCGCTTGCGGCAGGTCAGACATCACCCCTCACTTGACTCCAGCCCCGCCGAGCCCCAGCCCCATCCGCGGCGAGAAACCGAGACCCTGCAGCAGGCCGCTCGCGAAACCGGATGACGCGGGTGCCCGGCTCTCCTGCTGCTCGCCGGTTCCTCCCGCCAGCCGGCCCTTGACCCCCGGCGCCATCACGCGCTCCGCATCGGCGATCTGGTCCTTCGGTGCCGGCACGAACGGCTCGGGCTTGGGCTGCTCGTAGGCCGGGCACAGGCCCCCGGGATCGAGCCGCGCCGGCTCGGCGCCGCTGCGCCACTTCACGTTCACGACATAGCGGCGCTCGCAGACGGCAACCTTCGGCAACTGCCGGGTGGTCTCGAAATAGTCGTGACCCTGCTTCAGCGTCGACCAGAACCTGTAATGCTCGTGCTTGGCGTGACGGGCGAGGTTCGCATCGGTCATGCGGTAGGGGAACGCATGCACCTCGAACGTCTCCTGGCCGCCGATAAAGGCCTCGCGCGCGAGCGCATAGATCTCCTCGATGAGCGCGTCGGTCATAGCATAACAGCCGGCCGACTTGCACTTGCCATGCACCATCAGGAAGTCGCCGGTGCGCCGGTGCGCCTTGTCGAAGGCGTTCGGAAAACCGAGGTTGAACGACAGATGGAACTGCGAATTCGGGTTCATCTGCTCGCGGGTGATCTTGTAGAACCCCTCGGGCGACTGCTTGTCGCCCTGCTGCTTCTTCGGCCCGAGGTCGCCGGAGTAGTTGCAGATCGGATAGGTCTTGAAGTGGTAGAAGCGCCCGTCATCGCGCTGCTTCCAAACCTCGAGCTCTGACTCCTCCTTGAAGACCCGGACGAAGATCGGCTGCTCGACCTTCATGCTCTTCTTGCCGAGGAGCATCATGGCGTCCTTCGACAGCGGCCGCAGGTGGGCCGGGATCTCGGTCTGGCTGCAGGCCACCAACAGCAACGCCGCGGCCGCGCCGAGGCCGCCACGCAGAACGCGCCACATCATTGGTCTTCCCAGGCCGTTGAATCTCATACACCGTGCCCCTGGTGCACGCCGGTCACCATCGATTCGAACCCGTTAACGCCCGATTAACGGTACGAAAAGATGGCTGCTTCTGTCCAGAGCCCCACACCCGGTTCCCTGTAACGGGATTCTAAGGGCGAATTGGGCGATCAGAGGGCGGAAGCGCGCGATTGCGGACGCCGGCCCGACCTGCGGCGACCCGACTGCACCCCCCCCCAGGCTTGCGTCGCGGCCGTCGAGCATCGAAGATCGCCACGATTGCCGGGTCCAGAATCCTCCCGCACTCCGTCGTACGGTGCGACCGATGCCCCTGACGCAATTCTCGACCCCGCTCGCGGCCGTCACCGGCATCGTTCTCGACACCGAGACGACCGGGCTGGACGCACGCACCGCCCGCATTGTGCAGATCGCCGGCATTCGCGTGAACGGCGAGACGATCGACCAGACCGACACCTTCGAGCGGCTGGTCAATCCCGGCATTGCGATCCCACCTGCGGCAACCTCCATCCACGGCATCCGCGATGGCGACGTCGCGACCGCGCCGCGGTTCCAGGAGATCGCGGCTGCGCTCGAGGCCTACATCGGCAGCTCGGTCATCGTCGGCCACACGATCAGCTACGACCTGATGGTGCTCAGACGCGAGTACCAGCTGATCGACCGCCCCTGGTATCCGCCGCGCGCGCTCGATGTCCGCCACCTTGCCCGCCTCGCCGCGCCATCGCTCGCCGGCTACGAGCTCGACTCGCTGTGCGCCTGGCTCGGCATCGAGGGAACGGCCAGGCACACGGCAATGGGTGATGCGGTTGCCGCCGCGCGCCTGTTCCACGCGCTGATCCCTCTGCTCAGGGCGCGCAACATTCGAACTCTTGCCGAGGCCGAGGCCGCGAGCCGCCGCCTGGCTGACGCGGACGCGCAATCCGGCGGGGGTATCGATCTTTCCGACTTCACCGCACGCGGGGCGCCCGCCGAAGGGCTGGCCAGGATCGACAGCTTCCCCTATCGCCACAGGGTTCGCGACATCATGGGAACGCCACCGGTATTCGTCGCCGCCGAGGCCAGGGTCGAGCAGGCGCTCGGCGAACTGCAGGGGCGGCGCATCAGCAGCTTCTTCGTGCGTGGCGCCGACGAAGGCATCGGACTGGTGACCGAAAGCGACATGCTTGGGGCCCTCGCCGTGCATGGCGCAAGCGCGTTCGGCATGCCCGTCGGCGACATCGCCAAGGCACCGCTCGAGTGCGTCGCCGAATCGGATTTCGTCTACCGCGCGATCGGTCGCATGGAGCGATTGGGATTGCGCCACCTCGGCGTGCGCGCTGCCGACGGTGATGTGGTCGGCGTGGTGACTGCCCACCGTTTGCTCCGCCAGCGCGCAACGACGGCGATCATTCTCGGCGACGAGATCGACAGCGCGGAGTCGGCGGCGGCACTCGGTCGCGCATGGGCGAAGCTGCCGTCGATGGCCCGCAGCCTGTTGGCCGAGGATGTCGATCCGCTCGTCGTGACGGCGGTCATCAGCGCCGAGATCCGCGCCATGACGAGGCGTGCGGCAGAGCTCGCCGAACTGCAGTTGCGGGCCGACGGGCTGGGCGATCCGCCCGTCGCCTATGCCGTGATGGTTCTCGGCTCCGGCGGCAGGGGCGAAAGCCAGCTCGCCGCCGACCAGGACAACGCCATCGTATTCGCTTCAGGCACCGAAGGCGGCGCGGAGGACAGCTACTTTGCCGAGCTCGCGACCCGCATGAACGCGATCCTCGACACCGCCGGCATCCCGTTCTGCAAGGGCGGCGTGATGGCCAGGAATGCGCAGTGGCGCAAGAGCGTCGATGGCTGGATCAGGACCATCGACGACTGGGTCCGCCACAAGCGGCCCGAGGACCTGCTCAACGTCGACATATTCTTCGACGCCGTCGCCGTACACGGCGACAGCGCGCTCGTCGATACGATCTGGAGCCACGCGCACAGGCAGGCGCGGCCGGCGAAATTGTTCCTCAAGCTGCTGGCGCAGGTCGCCAGCGCGCGCAACCCGCCGTTCACGCTGCTCGGCCGCTTGCGCACGGACGCCAACGGGCGCCAGGATCTCAAGGCGAGCGGGCTGATGCCGATCTTCACCGCCGCACGCGTGCTCTCGATCAAGCATGCGATCCTGCAGCATTCGAGCCCCGACCGATTGATGGGCTTGTCGGCCGCCGGGGTCGCTACGCCGGAGATCATCGCGTCGATCATCGATGCGCAGCGCACGCTGCTCGCCGCCATCATCGGCCAGCAGCTCATCGACACCGAGGCCGGGGTTCCGCTGGGCGTGCGGGTCGGCGTCAATCGGCTCGACAAGGAGCAGCGAGCAGGATTGAAGCGCGCCCTCGGCACTGTCGAGGAGGCGATCGGACTGATCTCGGAGGGTCTGCTGTAGAGTACTTTCCACGAGCGTTGAAGCGTGGCCGGTGTGCCTCCCCTCCCCCTTTGCGGGGAGGGGTTGGGGGGCGAGGTCATACCCCAATGCATCTCGCTCGGTTTTCTCACCACCCCTTGTCCACCCCACCCCTAACCCCTCCCCATCAAGGGGAGGGGGATGCGCGGAGCCACATCAAGTGGAATCTGCGCTAGCCCCCCTTGGCCGAGGTCCCGGTGCGGCCGCGGATCAGGTTGATGATGCCGGAGAAGTCCGTCCCGCCCTCGCCCCAGGCGTTGTGCATGGCGAAGAGCTGCGCCGCCGCGGCCCCGAGCGGGGTCGTCGCGCCCGATGCCGCCGCCGCCTCCTGGGCGAGCTTCAGGTCCTTGAGCATCAGCGCGGAGGAGAAGCCCGGTTTGTAGCCGTTGTTGGCGGGCGAGGTCGGCACCGGGCCCGGCACCGGGCAATAGCCGGTCAACGCCCAGCTCTGCCCCGAGGACGCCGAGGCGACATCGAACAGCGACTGGTGCGAGAGGCCGAGCTTCTCGGCGAGGACGAAGCCTTCCGCGCAGCCGATCATGGCGACCGCCAGCATCATGTTGTTGCAGATTTTGGCAGCCTGCCCCGCGCCCGCGTCGCCGCAATGGACGATCTTGCGCGCCATCGCCTCGATGACCGGCTTGCCGGCCTCGTAGGCGGCCTTGCTGCCGCCGACCATGAACGTCAGCGTCGCGGCCTCCGCGCCGCCGACGCCGCCGGAGACGGGTGCATCGAGCGACAGCATCCTGGCCTTGCCGGCGAGCACATGGGCGGCGCGCGCCGCGGCAACATCGATGGTCGAGGAATCGATGAAGAGAGTGCCCGGCTTCGCCGCCTTGAACACGCCTGCGTCCTCGTAGACCGAGAGCACGTGCTTGCCGGCCGGCAACATGGTGACGACCGCGTCCGCGCCGGCAACCGCTTCAGCCGCAGTCTTGGCCTTGGCGACGCCGCGCTTTGCCGCCGCATCGAGATTGGCGGCGACCACGTCGAAGCCGCGCACGGTGTGGCCCTTTTTCGCGAGGTTGCCGGCCATGGGCGCGCCCATGTTGCCGAGGCCGATGAATGCGATGGTCGCCATGGGAATTCTCCTGTTCGCCGCCTGCCCCGCGATCCCGAGACCGGGCGGAACGCGACGGTCTCATGTGGCACAGACATCGGCAAGACCGAACCGTCGCGATCGGGCCAGCGCCGGGTTGCGGGCCCGCGACGGCGCGTGCCATACACCTCTGCGAGGCGCGTTCGGCGGAGTGAGGCGGGGCAGGCGGCATGTTCACTGAGGAGGGCAAGCGACTGGAGCTGCTGCTCGAGCGCGCGATCTTCGCCAGCCGCTGGATTCTGGCCCCATTCTATCTCGGTCTCGCCTTTTCGATCCTGCTGTTGCTCTACAAGTTCGTCGAGGAGCTGTTTCACATCGCGGCGCGCGCGTTCAAGGGCACCGAGGCCGAGGTGATCCTCGGCGTGCTCTCGCTCGTCGACCTGACCCTCACCGCCTCGCTGCTGGTGATCGTGATCTTCTCCGGCTACGAGAATTTCGTCTCCAAGATCGACCACACCACGCATCGCGACTGGCCGGAGTGGATGGGCACGATCGACTTCACCGCGCTAAAGCTGAAGCTGCTCTCCTCCATTGTCGCGATCTCGGCGATCCAGCTCTTGAAGCAATTCATGGACGTGAAAAAGGTGCCGGACCGCGAGCTCTTCTGGTACGTGGTGATCCACCTCGTGTTCGTCGGCTCGAGCGTGCTGCTCGCACTTTCCGACCGGATCGCCGGCGGCGGCAATCACCACGCGCCCGCGCCGGCAAAACCGAGCGCCGCTCCGGAGCACGGTGCCACCGAGGTCGCGGCCGCGCCCGCCGTCAAACCCAAGCCGACGTGAGGCAAGCGATGCCGAGCCGAGCCACCATCAATGGCCTGTCGATGACCTACGACGTTGCCGGGCCCGCGAGCGCGCCCGCGGTCGTGCTCCACCACCCGCTCGCGACGAGCCTCGCCACGTGGGATGCGCTGACGGCCGCGCTCGCGCCGCGTTACCGCGTTGTGCGGTTCGATGCGCGCGGCCATGGCGCGACGTCCGCCCCGAAGGGCGCCTACGATTTCAACATGCTCGCAGCCGACGTCATCGCGCTCATGGATCACCTCGGGATCGCCAGGGCGCATTTCCTCGGCCTCTCAATGGGCGGCATGGTCGGCCAGCATCTCGGCCTCCTGCATCCCGGCCGGTTCAACTCTCTCTGCCTTGCCTCGACGACGAGCCGGGTGCCGGCCGAGGCGAAGCAGATCTGGGCCGACCGGATCGCCAACACACCGAGGACCGGCATGGCCGGAACGGTCGACGCGGCACTCGCGCGCTGGGTCGCGCCGGATGTGCTGAAGACCCGGCCGGCGCTCGTCGAGCGGCTCGTCGACATGATGCTGGCGACGCCGGTCGACGGTTATGTCGGCTGGTGCCACGCGATCAGCATGCTCGACGTGACGGACCAGCTCTCCGCGATCCGCTTGCCGACGCTCGTCGTCGCCGGCGCCCTCGACCCGGCGACGCCGCCGGCGGCGGCCGAGGTCATCCACCGTGCGATCCCCGGCTCACGCATGGTCGTCGTGCCCGGCGTCAGCCACATGCTGCAGGAGGAGGAGCCGGACACCTTCAACGGCCACGTGCTCTCGTTCCTCGCCGGAGACCGCGCGGCAGGCCTTTGAAACCGTCGAAGCACTCCGTAAATGGCCAGGTGCGGTGACGATCCGCAAGCCGCGGAGGAGAAGGGGGAGTGGTGCTGTACCCTTTCATATGCGATCCCCCTCCGGGAGCAGGGGATTCGGCTGTTGCGTGGATGACGGCGGAGCTGGAATTGTGCGAGGTTCCTGATCCGGCAATCGCGATCGTGGCGAGCCAGGAGCAGGCGAGATAGCGTGCAGAAGCCAGAACCAGCCCGGCGGCGGGCGAAGCCGGTAGCGGCCGAATTCCAACGTTCGCACGCCTCGGGCGATACGGCGGCCACGTCCGCCGCCCGCACGCTCGGGCTCGAGGCGGCCGGCCTCGCCGCCCTCACCGCCGCCGTCGAGGGGCCGATGCGCGCGCCCTTTGCCGAGGCCGTCCGCCTGCTCGCCGCGGCGCGGGGGCGCGTCATCGTCACCGGCATCGGCAAGAGCGGCCACGTCGGGCAGAAGATCGCCGCGACCTTCGCCTCGACCGGCACGCCGGCCTTTTTCGTGCATCCGAGCGAGGCCTCGCACGGCGACCTCGGCATGGTCCGCCCCGAGGACGTGGTGCTCGCGATCTCGTGGTCGGGCGAGACGGTCGAGCTGAAGAACATCATCACCTACTCCCGCCGGTTCGCGGTGCCACTGATCTCGATCACCTCGCGCCAGGAGAGCGCGCTCGGCAAGGCGTCCGACGTGGTGCTCGAGCTGCCGCGCGCGCAGGAGGCCTGCCCGCACGGCCTCGCGCCGACTACCTCGACCACCATGCAGCTCGCGCTCGGCGACGCGCTCGCTATCGCGCTGCTCGAGGGCAAGGGGTTCACCGCGCACGACTTCAAGGTGTTCCATCCCGGCGGCTCGCTCGGCGCCCAGCTCAAGTTCGTCGCCGACGTGATGCACAAGGGCGACCGGCTGCCGCTCGCCCGCGACGACGAGCCGATGGGCGCGGCCATCGTCACCATGACCGCGAAGGCGTTCGGCTGCCTCGGCGTCGTCGACGCGAAGGGGCGGCTCGCCGGCATCATCACCGACGGCGACCTGCGCCGGCACATGGGCGCGGGCCTGCTCGGCGCGAGCACGGGCTCGATCATGACCGCGCGGCCGAAGACCGTCGCGCCCGGCACGCTCGCGGCGGAGGCGCTCGAGATCATCAACGCGTCCCGCATCACCGCGCTGTTCGTGGTCGAGAAGGGTAAGCCCGTCGGCATCGTGCATGTGCACGACCTGCTCAGGGCGGGCGTCGCGTGAGACCGGGCGGACGCATGGCCGACCCAGCGAGCGACGTCGACGTGCTGGTGATCGGCGGCGGCAATGCGGCGCTCTGCGCGGCGATCGCGGCACGCCGTGCCGGTGCCTCGGTGCTCGTGCTCGAGGCGGCACCGAAGTTCTACCGCGGCGGCAACACCCGCCACACGCGCAACATGCGCTGCGCCCACGATGCGGCGACCGACACGCTCTCCGGCCCCTATCCGGAGGAGGAGTTCTGGGATGACCTGCTGCAGGTCACCGGCGGCAAGACCAACGAGCAGCTCGCCCGCCACATGATCAGCCAATCGAAGGAGATGCTCGGCTGGATCGCGGCTCAGGGCGTCAGGTTCCAGCCTTCGCTCGGCGGCACGCTGAGCCTCGGGCGCACCAACTCGTTCTTCCTCGGCGGCGGCCGGGCGATGCTCAACGCGCTTTATGTGACCGCCGGACGGCTCGGCGTCGTGGTCTGCTACGACGCCGAGGTCATCGCGCTCGACATCACCGACGGCGTCTTCCGGTCGGCGACCTACAGGCGCGGCAGTGCCGACGTCCTGGTCAGGGCGCGCACGCTCGTTGCGGCGAGCGGGGGGTTCGAGGCCAACATCGCATGGCTCGAGGAGCTCTGGGGCGAGGCCGCCGACAACTTCCTGATCCGTGGCACACCCTACAATCGCGGCACGGTGCTCAGAATGCTGCTCGATCACGGCGCCGAGCCAGTCGGCGACGCCACCCAGTGCCATGCGGTCGCAATCGATGCGCGCGCGCCGAAATTCGACGGCGGCATCATCACCCGGCTCGACTGCGTGGTGTTCGGGATCGTCGTCAACCGCGACGCCCGGCGCTTCCACGACGAGGGCGAGGACATCTGGCCGAAGCGCTACGCGGTCTGGGGGCGGCTGGTTGCCGCCGAGCCAGGGCAGATCGCCTACATCGTGTTCGATGCGCCGGCGCTCTCGCTCTTCATGCCGTCGCTCTATCCGCCGATCGCGGCGGCGAGCATCGCCGGGCTCGCGCGCTTGCTGAAGCTCGATCCCGCAGCGCTCGAGCGGACGGTTGCCGGATTCAACGCCGCGGTCCGGCCCGGCACCTTCGATCCGTCCAGGCTCGACGACTGCCGCACCGAGGGCCTTTCGCCGCCCAAGTCTCACTGGGCGCGGCGCATCGAGACCGCGCCGTTCTATGCCTATCCGGTGCGGCCCGGCATCACGTTCACCTACCTTGGCACGCGGGTCGGGCGGGATGCGCGGATCGTGATGCGCAAGCGCGGTCCAGCCGCCAACATGTTCGCCGCCGGCGAGATCATGGCCGGCAACGTGCTCGGCCAGGGCTATGCCGCCGGCATCGGCATGACGATCGGGTCGGTGTTCGGCCGCATCGCAGGACGGGAGGCGTCGGCTCATGCCCGATCAGCCAGTACCTGACGCGGGCCGCCGCGAGGGAGCCCTCCACGCCAGCGCCGCCCTCGCCGAGGCCGACCGGCTGATGACGGTGTGCAACGCCTGCCGCTACTGCGAGGGCCTCTGCGCGGTGTTCCCGGCGATGGAGATGCGGCGCACATTTCCGGACGGCGATCTCGATTACCTCGCAAACCTCTGCCACGCCTGCGGGGCCTGCTTTGACGACTGCCAGTTCGCGCCGCCGCACGCCTTCGACGTGAACGTGCCGCGCACGCTCGCGATCGTTCGCGCTCAGTCCTATGCGATATACGCGTGGCCCCGGACCCTCGCGCCGCTGTTCGCCCGCAACGGGCTCGCTGTCAGCGTGATCGCCGCGCTGAGCGTCGCGGCATTCATCGCCGGCTTCGTCGCCTGGCACGACCCGCGTGCGCTCTTCGCCGTCCACACGGGCCCCGGCGCGTTCTACCGGCTGATGCCGCACGCGGCGATGGTGGCGCTGTTCGGGGCCGCATTCCTGTACGCCCTCCTCGCCATCGCGATGAGCGTACGGAATTTCTGGCATGCGACCGCCAGCCCTGCCGGCAATGCAACCTCATTGTGGCAGGCGATGCGTGATGCCGGCCGGCTGCGCTATCTCGACGGCGGCGGCGTCGGTTGCGCCGATGCCGGCGAGCCGCCGGCGGATCGGCGCCCTCTGTTCCACCACCTGACATTCTACGGCTTCCTGCTCTGCTTCGCCTCGACCTCGTTCGCGACGCTCTACCACTACCTGCTCTGCCTCGAGGCGCCGTACCCCTGGTACGACCTGCCGGTGGTGCTCGGCACGCTCGGCGGCATCGGGCTGACACTCGGGCCGATCGGGCTCCTTTTCGCCAAGGGCCGCCGCGATCCCGTGCTCGGCGATCCAGGGCAGAACGGCATGGACGTCGCGTTCCTGGTCATGCTGCTCGCCAGCGGCGCAACCGGCCTCGCCCTGCTCGTGCTGCGCGCGACGCCGGCCATGGGCCTGCTGCTCGCGTTGCACCTCGGTGTCGTGCTGGCACTGTTCCTGACCATGCCCTATGGCAAGTTCATGCATGGCATCTATCGCTTCCTGGCGCTCGTGCGCTATGCGAAGGAGCGCCGCGACACCCAAGCCCACGACGCCGGCGGCAGCGAGTGACGGCCAGGCGAGAGACCATGCTCAAGACCCGCATCATCCCCTGCCTCGACGTGAAAGACGGCCGCGTCGTCAAGGGTGTCAACTTCGTCGACCTCGTCGATGCGGGTGATCCGGTCGCGGCGGCGGCGGCCTACGATGCGGCGGGCGCCGACGAGCTCTGCTTTCTCGACATCACCGCGACGCACGAGAACCGCGGCATCATCGTCGACATCGTGCGCCGCACCGCCGAGCGCTGCTTCATGCCGCTGACGGTCGGGGGCGGCGTGCGCGCGGTCGAGGACATCCGCACGCTGCTGAGTGCCGGCGCCGACAAGGTCTCGATCAATTCCGCGGCGGTCAGGGACCGCACGTTCGTGCGGGCGGCGGCGGAGAAGTTCGGCGCCCAGTGCATCGTCGTCGCGATCGACGCCAAGCGCGTTTCGCCCGAGGGTGCCGAGGCGCGTTGGGAAATCTTCACGCATGGCGGACGCAAGCCGACCGGCATCGACGCGATCGACTACGCACGCGAGGTCGCAGCGCTCGGCGCCGGCGAGATCCTGCTCACGTCCATGGACCGCGACGGCACCAAGTCGGGCTTCGACCTCGCTCTCACGCGCGCCATCGCCGATGCGGTGCCGGTGCCGGTGATCGCCTCGGGCGGGGTCGGTACGCTCGACCACCTCGTCGCGGGCGTGACCGAGGGACGGGCGAGCGCGGTGCTCGCCGCGTCGATCTTCCACTTCGGCACGTTCACCATCGGCGAGGCGAAGCGGCATCTGGCGGCCGCCGGCATCGCGGTTCGGATGGATGGCGCAGCCGGCGCCTGATCACACCGCCGCCGCGACCACGACGTAGCGCACCAGCCGGCCGATCGTGACCAGCGGCAGGAACACCGCGAGCGGCACGCGCAGAACGCCGGCGACGAACGTCAGTGGATCACCGACGAACGGCAGCCATGAGAACAGCAGCGACCACGCGCCGAACCGGTGGTAGCGCGCGGCAGCCGCATCGATCTCGGCCTGTCTGATCGGAAACCAGCGCCGCCCCTCGAGCTGGCGCGCATAGCGCCCCGCCCACCAGTTGAACGCCGAGCCGACCACGTTGCCGATGGTCGCCGCGGCGACCAGGCCAGGGCTCGAGGCGGCCGTCGACGTGATTGCCGCGGCGAGCGCCACCTCGGACGACAGAGGCAGCAGCGTGCCGGCGGTGAACGCCATGGCGACCATGGCCGCATAGGGCCAGAGCGTATCGATCAGTCCGGTCATCATGTCGGACGTGCTGCCCTACCTGACGCGGCGCGGGTTCATGTAGAGGTCGGCCTCCTGCTTTTCCAGCGTCGGCTCGATTCGCCCTGCCGCGACCCCCGCCGCCAGCCGCCGGATGTGGCGCCGGCATGAGCGGTTGAAGGCCAGCATGCCGCAGAACAGCTTCAACACCATCATCAGGCGCGGATCGGCTTCGGCCGCGCGCACGCGCCCGTGCCATTTGCCGCCGATGGTCAGCAGCCGGCCGTCGATGTTGCCGATGTTGCGGCCACGCTGGTCGTAGAGCGTGTAGTCGCCGCCGAGGTCGATCATGTGCTGCTTCAGGCGGAAGAACTGAGGCTTGCCGTCCTCCATCAGGAAGAACGAGAACTGCTCGGGCAGGCCCGGCCACTTGTTGGCCGACCGCTCGAGATAGACGACGTGGTCATGGTCGCCGATGTTGAGCGAGAACACGGTGACCGGGAGCCCGCGCGCGCCGAGCGTCAGCTGCAGGCTCTTGCCGAGCATCAGGTCCATGGTCGCGCGCCAGTTGAGCTTCTCGCCGAACAGCTTGAACACGAGCCGCTTGTCCATGCCGGTGCTCTTCTTCCAGAGCTCCTCGCGATAGCCGAGGAGACCCGTGCGCTCGCCGCCTTCGATGATCTCGGCGAAGATGTCCATGTCGGAGGTGAACTGGCGCGACTTCGCCTTGTTGCGGCTGTGCTTGTAGATGCCGAACTCGACCGAGTTGAGATCGGTGATCCACACGTCGACGGTGAACTCCGCCCATCCGGGCCTGGCGGCCTTGCCGCGCAGCATACCGCCGGCGCGCGCGTCCCCGCGCTCCTCGGCCGCCGCGTCGGCGGCGGCGCCCTTGCCGTCCACGTCCATCCTCGATGGTCTGCTGCCGTCCGCCATGGCCTCGCCCCCGTTGAAGCGCGAATCGAATCAGCGCGACGTTAGCATTCCGCAGCCGGCGTCACCCGGGCAGCGCCGCAACGCACACGGGAAAAGGGCATGTCGCGAATCACCGCAATGACGGCCTCAGGCTTCCGCCCGGAACGGCCGCGATAGCAGCGCCGTGATCGCCTCGTCGACGCCGAGCTGGCCGGCGACGATGGCTGCGACCGCCGCGGCGATCGGCATCTCGATGCCGCGCTCGCGCGCGACCTTGGCGACTGCGCCCGCCGTATAGACCCCCTCCGACACCGAGCGGCGGGTCCCGAGCACCTCGGCGAGCACACGGCCCTGGCCGAGCGCGCGGCCGAGCGACATGTTGCGCGACTGTGCGCTGCCGCAGGTGAGCATCAGGTCGCCGAGGCCGGAGAGGCCCATCAGCGTCTCCGCGCGCGCGCCGTGAGCGCGGCCGAACCGGCTGAGCTCGGCGAACCCGCGCGTGACGAGGCCCGCGTGCGCGCTCGCGCCGAGCGCGCGGCCGTCGACAATGCCGGCGGCGATTGCGAGCACGTTCTTCACTGCGCCGCCGATCTCGACGCCGGTCACGTCGCTCGTCCAGTAGATGCGGAAATGGCGGTAGCCGAGTGCCACCGCGAGCGCTTCACCCAAGCCCGCATCGGCCGAGGCGAGTGTGACGGCCGCTGGCAGACCCCGCACGACATCCGCCGCGAAGCCGGGTCCCGAGAGTACGGCTGCGGTTGCAGCGGGCATCGCCTCGCCGAGCACGGTAGCGAGCGTCTTGCCGGTCGCCTGCTCCAGTCCCTTGGCGCAGATGACGACCGGCGTCGCGGGTGCGACGTGCGGGGCGAGCGCCACCGCGGTCGTGCGCAGGTGCTGGGCGGGGACGACGAGCAACAGCGCGTCGGCGCCGGCGAGCGCGGCGAGGTCGGTCGTGACTTCGATACGTTCGTCGAGGCGGGCGCCCGGCAGGTAGGCATGGTTCATGCGCGTCGCGCGGATCGCGTCTGCGACCTCGAGCCGGCGCGCCCAGAGCACGACCTGGCGGCCGGCGAGCGTCAGCGTCTCGGCGAGCGCGGTGCCCCACGCCCCCGCCCCGATCACGCCGATGCGGTCGAATGCCATGTGAGTTCCTGCTTCGCTGCCCGGGCTGGCGACGATCGCGAGATGCTAGCGATAATTCCGCGGGTGCGACAGGGTTTGGAAGGGCTCTCCACATCGCAACCAGCATCCAGCGAAAATGAATCCGTCGTGTCGATGCTGCGGGGGCCCGCTGGCGCAGTCTCGACCCCCGACCTTCGAAATTCCGCGCAATGACTTCGGTTCACTCGAAGCACTCAACCCTCGAGCGGCCGGCTCGCCCACTCCGCCGCCTTGCGGCCGGTGAGATCGCCGACCCGCGCGACGCCCGCCTGCCGTGCCGCCGATGCGAGATCGGCCTTGATCCTGCCGATCAGCCCCGGGCCCTCGAACACCAGCCCCGTGTAGAGCTGCAGCAGCGTCGCGCCGGCCTCGATCTTGGCGAGCGCGGTCTCGCCGGAATGAATGCCGCCGATGCCGATCAGCGGCACGCGGCCGCCGGACGCCTGGTGCACGCGGGCGAGCATTGCGGTCGCGCGGTGGAACAGCGGCTTGCCCGAGAGCCCGCCAGCCTCGCCGCGGTCGGTCGAAACCAGCCCCTGCCGCGCGAGCGTCGTGTTCGATACCGCGATGCCGTCGACCGCGTGCTGCAGCATGCGCGCGACGATCGCCGGCAAGTCCGGCTCGGCAACGTCGGGCGCGATCTTCACCACGACCGGGACGCGCCGCCCGCCTGCCGCGACGCGCGCCTGACGCGCCGCCATCACTCGGCCGAGCAGCTCGTCGAGTGCGGCCGGCGCCTGCAGATCGCGCAGGCCCGGCGTGTTCGGCGAGGAGATGTTGACCGTGAAGTAGCTCGCGACGTCGTAGAACGCCTCGAGGCCCCGCACGTAGTCTGCGGTGCGGTCGGCTGCGTCCTTGTTGGCGCCGATGTTGACGCCGACGATGCCGCGCCGCGCTCTGGCCTGCAGGCGGGCGAGCGCCGCCGCATGGCCGCCGTTGTTGAAGCCGAGCCGGTTGATCATCGCCGCGTCGCCGACGAGGCGGAACACGCGCGGCTGCGGATTGCCGGCCTGCGGCAGCGGCGTGACCGTCCCGCACTCGGCGAAGCCGCAGCCGAGGCCGAGCACGGCATCGGGCACCCGCGCGTCCTTGTCGAAGCCGGCGGCGACGCCGAGCGGATTGGGGAAATCGAGGCCCCACAGGCGCGTCGCCAGCTCCTGATCATCGGGGCCCGAGGCGCGCGGGTAGAGACCCGTCTCGAGCGCGCGCAGCATCGTCTCGTGCGCCTGCTCGGGCGCCAGCGCGAACAGCGCCGGCCGCGCCAGCTGGTAGAGTGCGGTCAGCACCGGTCGATGTCCTCGGGCAGAACGGGCAGGTCATCCGGGCCGAGCGGCAGCGGGCGTACCGACTGCGCGGCGCCCACTTCGAGCCGCCCGTAGAGGTGCGGGAAGAGCGCGCCGCCGCGTGACGGCTCCCAGCGGAGCGCCGTGCCGAGGCGCGCGGCCTCGAACGCGACGAGCACGAGGTCGCGCTTGCCGGCGAAGTATTTGGCCGCCGTCTCCCGTACCTGGTCGGCCGCCGAGAAATGGATGAACCCGTCGCGCGCATCGTCCGTCGAGCCCGCGTAGACGCCCGCCTGCTCCGCGGCGGCCCACTCGGCACGGGTGCAGATCTTGTAGACGAGGGTCGGCGCAGGCTGCATCGAGGCGCGGGCTCGGTTGCGGTTCGAGGTCACGCTCCCATAGCGCACGCGGACCTCGAGCGCGAGCCGTCACTGCGTCGCGACATCGAGCAGCGGGGCGATGCGCGCGATGAGCCGTGCGGTCGTCGGCGCGGCGTTGACGCCGGCGGTCACCTTGCCTCGCGTCTCGGCCGTCGCATTGGGCTCGAACAGGCTGACGAGAGTGAGGTAGCGCGGCGCCGGCGCCGGAAACACGGCCAGGAACGAGGAGATCACGCCGCCGTCCTTGTAGGCGCCGCCGGCTGCGATATCCGCGGTGCCGGTCTTGCCGCCGACCTCGAAGCCAGCGACCTCGGCCTGCCGGCCGGTGCCGGACGGATGCGTGACGTTGCGGCGCATCAGGTGCGAAAGGTCGGCGCTCGTGCGCTCCGCGATCAGCCTCGCGCCGGAAGCCGGATAGGCGGCGCCGGCACGGAACGTCGGCACGATGGCGCGGCCGCCATTGAACAGTTGCGCGGCGGCGGCGGCGAACTGCAGCGGCGCGAGCGCCATCCCGTGGCCGTAGGCGATGGTGATCGTCTCGGCCTGGCCCCAGCGCGCCGGAAGGCGCGGCGGGCTCACCGGGCCGGCCTCGGTGCCCATCTGGCCGGCCATGCCGAGCTTCGTGATGAACGCGCGCTGCTTCGCACTGCCGGCCTCGATCGCGAGCAATCCGGCTCCGATGTTCGAGGAGTGGACGAAGATCTCCCGCACCGTCAGCGGCCGGCCCTGCGGATGGAGATCACGCATCGTATGCCCGCCGGCGCGCAGCGGCGCCCGCACGTCGTAGACGGTATCGAGCCCGGCCTGGCCCGCGTCGAGCGCCATGGCGATGGTGACTACCTTGAAGATCGAGCCGAGCTCGTAGGTGCCGGTCGTCATCCGGTCGAAGCGATGAGCCTCGAGCGCCTGTACCGGACGTGACGGATCGACCGCAGGCAGCGAGGCGGCTGCGACGATCTCCCCGCTCGCGACGTCGATGATCAGGCCTGCAGCACCGCTCGACTGGTAGCGTTCCATCGCCGCCCCGAGCTCCGCCTCGAGCCCGTGCTGCACGCCGAGGTCGAGCGAGAGGCGCACCGGCGGCTTGCGCGGCGCGCCGCTGCCGAGCACGCTCTCGACACCGACCGCCTCGTCGATCCATCGCTCGATACCCGCCGTGCCGCGGTTGTCGACGTTGACGGTGCCGAGCACGTGGCCGGCGAGAGCGCCCTGTGGATAGGCCCGGCGCGGCTCCTTGCGGAACGCGAGGCCGACGAGGCCGAGATCGTGCACGCGTTGCGCCACGGCCGGCGCGAGGCCGCGGCGGATCCACACGAACCGGCGCGATCGGTCGGCGAGCGCGCGGCGCAGCTCCGCCGCATCGAGCTCGGGAAAGATCTCGGCGAGCTGCTCGGCCGCCTCGTCGGCGTCCTGGATCAGCGTCGGGTCGGCGAACAGCGAGTGCGCCTCGAGGTCGGTCGCGAGCAGCCGCCCGTGCCGGTCGACGATGTCGGGGCGGGCGAACGTGCGGGTGAGCGGCTCGTTGATCGAGAGCCGCGGTCCGGCCGGCCCGATCAGGGCGAGGCGCATGAGCTGGCCGCCGACGAGCGCGAACGCTCCGGCGAGCGCCGCGGCAAGCGCGAGCCATCGCAGTCGACCGCCGGGGTTTCCAGTTTCGGGACCTGGCGCGGGAGCCCTCACTTGCGCACCTCCGTCGCGGTTCCTTCGGGCGACGCGAGGTCGATGAGGCGCATGCCGCTGCCGCGTGCCGCCGGCCCCATGCCGAGCGACCGCGCCAGCGGCTCGATGCGGTCGGGGCGGGCGAGATGCGCGCGCTCGGCGCGGAGCACGGCGATGTCGCCCAGCGCCCGCTCGGCGGCGCGCTCCTGCATCAGCACCCGCTGCTCGAGCTGGCGGGTGTCGTAGTTGATCGCGTAGAGGGCGAAGGCCGAGCCGAGCGTCACCAGCAGCATCGCCGTCGAGAGCATCAGGCGCATCGCGTCCCTCCCCTGCGGTGACGGGAAGTGGCGGGCCCTCAGTCCGGAACCGCCGGCCAGGCCGCCGCCGCCGTGCGGATGGCGGCGCGGAGCCGTGCCGAGCGGGCGCGGGGATTTGCTTCCTGTTCACCTTTCGAAGGTGTTAACGGACGCCGGTTAACAAGCCGGAAACTGGGGGCCTCGAATTTTATCGAACGTGCCGGAAGATGCCGCGAGGTCTGCGGTTCCTTCCCCGAGCGGGGCCCGAGGAACTGTTTGACGATGCGATCCTCGAGCGAGTGGAACGTCACGACGACGAGGCGGCCGCCCGGCCGCAACACCCGTTCGGCCGCAGCGAGCCCGCGCGCGAGCTCGCCGAGCTCGTCGTTGACGTGGATGCGAAGCGCCTGGAACGTCCGCGTCGCAGGGTGGCGCGGATCGTCGCGGCGGCGGCCGACGACGCGGGCGACGAGATCGGCGAGGTCGAGCGTGCGGATGAAGGGTTGCGCGGTCCGCCGCGCCGTGATCGCCCGCGCGATCGCGCGTGATCGGCGCTCCTCGCCGAGCGCATGGATCACGTCGGCGATCGCCGCTTCATCGGCCGTGTTGACGAAATCCGCGGCCGTCGGCCCCTCGGCCGCCATCCGCATGTCGAGCGGCCCGTCGGCCTGGAACGAGAAGCCGCGCACGGGATCGTCGAGCTGCATCGAGGAGACGCCGATGTCGAGCACGACGCCGTCGACCTGCTGCGGGCGGCTCTCGCCGTCGCGGTCGAGATTGACGCGGGCGAACTCGGCCATGCGGCTGAACGGCGCTTCCACCACCGTCAGGCGGTTCCGATAGCGCGGCGTTATCCGGTCGGCGCCGCGCACCGCGCTCGGGTCACGGTCGAGGGCAAGCACCGTGCAATCGGCCCGGTCGAGGATGGCCGTGCTGTAGCCGCCGGCGCCGAACGTCGCATCGATGAACCGTTCGCCGGCCGCGGGGGCGAGCGCCTCCAGCACCTCGGCCAGGAGCACCGGGATGTGGCGATGCGCGTGCGTTCGAGATCCCGCCGGCCGATCCGGCGTCATCCGCCTGCTCCGTTGCTGCCGTCGTCGCCATCCATAGCGCGGCGGGCGGCGGAGCCAAAGAGCAGGCGCAGCTCGTGCGCCTTGTCGCGGGCGCGGCGATGGCGCTCGGCGAATCGCGCGGGCTCCCACATCTGGAACTTGTCGCCGAGGCCTACGAAGGTGACCGCGGCCTGAAGGCCGGCGTGCGCGCGAAGCCCTTCAGGAAGGACGATGCGTCCATCCCCGTCGAGCCCGAGCAGCTGGACATCGCCGTAGAGCGCGACAGAGAGCTCGTCCCGCTCGTCCGAATAGTCCGGCAGGCCGCGGAGAAGCCCGTCGATCTTCTGTGCAAGTCTCTCGCCGCCTGCATCGATCGCCGGAGCATCGAGCGAAGGGTAGCAGTAGATGCCGCCGCCGGCGCTGTATCCATCGCGCTCGAGAACAGCGCGGAAGGACGCCGGAACAGACACGCGGCCCTTCTGGTCGATCTTGTTCGTGAATGTCGAGACAAAGCGATCCATCCCCCCGCTGACGCTCCGTGCCTCGACGCGCTACCGACCCGCCCGGTCCCCGTGATGCCCGCGACCGGATCGGCGATCCGGCCATGCCCGCACCGGCTGGGTCGTGGCGGTCGCTCGGGCTTCGGCCCTCGACGAAGCCGGCGCCACAGCCACGAACCCGTGCCCGGTGCGGTCGGGCATGCATGGGATGTCATGGGTTTTGATGGTCGTCAATGGATCATTAACGTTTTCCACGGGCTGTTGCCGGGACGCACTGATGCTGCGCACCTCGCACCTGGGCGAAGCGGTCGGCTGCCGCCATCGCCGCGCAGTGATCGGCGACCCTCAATCCGCGCTCGCATCCGAGATGCGCACGCGGCCGGGAGCGGCCCTAGGCGCACCAGGGCGCACGGAGCCGTAGTTGCGGCTGAAGGGCTCGGTCGGATCATCGGGTTCGACCTGGCGGCGCGCGACCGGTTCGACCGGCGCCTGCTTGATCGGATCGCCGGGCTCGGGCGTGTAGACGTCGCGCGCAGCGACGCGCTGGGGCGGCGCGGATTGCGGCGCGCCGACATGGCTCTGCTCGTAGGCCTGGTTGGTGGTGCTGCAGCCGGCGGCGAGCAGCGACAGCGCGGCGACGGCCACGCCAAGGGCGAGCCCGCGATGCGGGCGCGATGGGGTAAACATGCGAACTCTACTCCGACTGACGCAACGGGGACCGACGCGAACTGCCGCCAGTAGAGCCCGAGCAGCCTTAAGGCCGCGTAAACGCCTGTCGGAATTCGGGATCGGGCGCGCTCAGGCCATCGCGCCCGGCGGCGGCGGCTCGTCGCCGAGCGCGGCGGCAATCCGCGCAAGCTCGGCCTTGCGGATCTTGGCGGCGCCGGTCACCGGCAGGCTGGTGAGCACGACGTAGCGCGCCGGCCGCTTGTAGGGCGCGAGCCGCGACGCAGCGTACGCCGCGACATCCGCCACGTCGATCGTCCGCCCAGGCCGCGGCTCGAGGAACGCGACGACCTCCTCGTTGCCGGCGACCTTGCGCCCGACGACGCCGGCGAGCGCCACATCCGGATGCTGCGTGAGCGCCGCCTCGACCTCGGGCGGATAGACGTTGAAGCCCGAGCGGATGATCAGCTCCTTCAGCCGGCCGACGACATAGAGATGCCCGCGCCCATCGAGCCGGCCGAGGTCGCCCGATCTGAACCAGCCGTCGGCGCCGATCACCGCCCGCGTCGCCTCCGGAGCGCGATAGTAGCCGCGCATGACGCCGGGCCCCCGCACCTGGATCTCGCCGACCCCGCCCGCCGCGAGCGCGCGTCCATCGGCCGGATCGGCGATGCGCACCTCGACGCCCTCGAGCGGCGGTCCGCAACTGTCGTCGGCGGCCGGCGCCTCGATCCGCGTCGTGGAGACGGTCGGCGCGGTCTCGGTCAGCCCGTAGCCGTTCTGCAGCGCTACCGCGAGCATCGCCTCGACCCGCGCCTTGAGCCCGGGATCGAGCGGGGCCCCGCCGGTCGACAGATAGCGCAATCGCGGTGCGGCGAGCGGCGCGCCGCGCCGGTCGGCGAGTTCGAGCAGCCGCTGGTACATGGTCGGCACGCCCTGGAACACCGTGATGGCGTCGTCGGCGAGCGCCCCTGCCACGCGCAACGCATCGAACGCGCCGGCGAGGTCGAGCCGGGCTCCCGCGTAGAGCGAGCCGAGGAACACCGAGGCGAGGCCGAACACGTGGCTCATCGGCAGCGCGCAATAGACGCGATCGGCCGCGCCGATCCGGCGGAGCGCACTCGAGCCCTGCGCGACGAACAGCAGGTTGGCGTGCGTCAGCATCACGCCCTTGGGCTCGCCGGTGGTGCCGGAGGTATAGATGAGCGCGGCGACGCGGTGGGCGGGATCGGCTTCGTCCGGCTCGGCGGGCGCCGCTCCATCGATCCCGGCGCAGAGTTCGGTACCCCCGATTGCGATGCGCTTCGCCGCATGCCCCGCCATGGCCGGATCGCGGGCCAGGGCGAGACGCGGGCGCGCGTGCGCCCTGATCGACGCCTGCTCGGCCGCCGTCAAACGTGGATTGACCGGCACCGCCCAAGCCCCGCAGCGCGATGCCGCGAGCATGCCGGCCGCGAGCGCGACCGAGTTCGGCAAGGCGAGCAGGCAGCGGTCGCCGGCGCCGAGCCCGAGCGCACAGAAAGCACGCGCCGCGTCCTCGACGGCGGCGGCGAACGCAGCACCGGTCAGCGCCGCGTGATCGTCCGCGACGACGATGCGATCGGCTGCCTCGCGCGCGAGCCGCCCGGCAATCTCGTCGATGAAGCGCGGCTCGGACATGTGCAGAGGCCACTCGCGAGCGCTTGCCCGCTCAGACGATCGCCACCTCGAGGTCGGCGACACCGTCGACATGGCCCACGAGCCTGTCGCCCTTCTTCACCGCACCGACGCCCGCCGGCGTGCCGGTGAAGATGAGGTCGCCCGCCGCGAGCGCGAACAGCCCCGACAGGAACTCGATCTGGTGCGGCACGTCCCAGATCATCTGGGCGAGATCGCCGGTCTGACGCCGCTCGCCGTTGACGTCGATCCAGATCGCGCCCTTCGCCGGGTGGCCGATTTTCTCCACCGGCTGGAGCGCGGTGCAGGGTGCCGAATGCTCGAATGCCTTGCCGATCTCCCACGGCCGGCCGAGCTTCTTCATCTCGCCCTGCAGGTCGCGCCGGGTCATGTCGAGGCCGACCGCGTATCCGAAAACATGGCGCAAAGCCTCGGCGGCCTTGATGTTCACCCCGCCCGATTTCAAGGCGACCACGAGCTCGATCTCGAAATGGAGATCCCTGGTCTTGTCGGGGTAGGGGAATCTGGCCGCGGTGAGGATGTTGTCCGGGTTCTTCTGGAAAAAGAACGGCGGCTCCTTGTTGGGGTCGTGGCCCATCTCGCGGGCGTGCTCGGCATAGTTGCGACCGACGCAATAGATGCGATGCACCGGAAACAGCTTGTCGGTGCCGGCGACCGGCAGGGTCGGCGTGGGGGGCGGGTCGATCACAAAGGCCATGGCGGGGCGAGTCCTCGAGGTGTCACAGCGGGGGATCGGCAGTGTGACTAGCAGATCGGGACGGCCCGCGTCATCCGTTGTCGGGGTGTGACGGCGCGAGACCTTCGACCCTTTGATTCAGGGTCTGACCGCCCAGAAGTCTCGACGCGAATGCGATGATCGTGCCCGGGAGTCTTACCCCGCACAAGAGGCCCGGAGGTCCGACCCCATACGCCTCATTCAAGGCAGGGCTGCACGTCGCGCCGAGATGTGATAGGTCCGGGACCGCGAGAACCGGCCGGACCAGGCGGTCGCGATCGCTGGAACGAACGCCCATGAACAAGCCCGAGCGCTTCCCGCGCGAGCCTGCCGACACTGCCGCGACGATGCGCGCCATGGGGCTCGCGGCGCGGGTTGCCGCGCGCGAGGTCGCGCTCGCATCGACCGAGGCCAAGAATGCCGCGCTCACGCACGCTGCCGCCGCGCTCCGCGCACGCACGGGCGACATCCTCGCCGCCAACGCCGCGGATCTTGCTGCGGCCCGCGCGAAGGGCACCGCCGCCGCGTTCCTCGACCGGTTGATGCTCGACGCCGGCCGCATCGAGGCGGTCGCTGTGGGCCTGGAAGACATCGCCCGCCTGTCCGATCCGGTCGGCTCCGTGATGGCCGCGTGGCAGCGGCCGAACAAGCTCCGCTTCGAGCGCGTGCGCGTGCCCTTGGGCGTCGTCGGCATCATCTACGAGAGCCGGCCGAACGTGACGGCGGACGCCGGCGGGCTCAGCCTCAAGGCCGGCAATGCGGCGATCCTGCGTGGCGGCTCGGAGAGCCTCGGATCAGCTCTTGCGATCCACGCCTGCCTCGTCGACGGCCTGCGCGCTGCCGAGCTGCCGGAGGCGTCGATCCAGCTCGTTCCGTCCGCCGACCGCGATGCGGTCGGGCTGATGCTCGCCGGCCTCGACGGCGCGATCGACGTCATCGTACCGCGTGGCGGCAAGAGCCTCGTGAAGCGCGTGCAGGAGGAGGCGCGGGTGCCGGTGTTCGCGCACCTCGAGGGCATCTGCCACACCTATGTCGACCGCGGCGCCGACCTCGATGCGGCGATCCCGCTGGTGGTCAACGCCAAGATGCGGCGCACGAGCGTGTGCGGGGCGACCGAGTGCCTGCTCGTCGACTGCGGCGCGCACGAGGACTACCTGACGCCGCTGGTGAAGGCGCTGCTCGATGCCGGGTGCGAGGTGCGCGGCGATCCGGCGGCGCAGAAGTCCGATTCCCGCGTGAAGGCCGCCGCACCCGACGACTTCGGCCGCGAGTTCCTCGATGCCATCATCGCGGTGAAAACCGTCGACGGCGTCGACGAGGCGATCGACCACATCCAGCGCTACGGCTCGCAGCACACCGACTGCATCGTCACGGAGTGCCACGGCACCGCCGAGCGGTTCCTCGAGCGCGTCGACAGCGCGATCGTGCTGCACAACGCCTCGACCCAGTTCGCCGACGGCGGCGAGTTCGGCTTCGGCGCCGAGATCGGCATCGCGACCGGCCGGCTGCACGCCCGCGGACCCGTCGGCCTCGAGCAGCTGACGACCTTCAAGTACATCGTGCGCGGCACCGGCCAGATCCGTCCGAAGTAGCGGAGCGACCGGTTGAAGCGCCGCCCGCCAGCGACTACGTTCGCCTGGACAATCGAGACCAGACGCAAGCAAGAGCAGCCCACCGACATGAGCCAGGAAACCGAGACAGTGCTCGACCGCCGCCAGCTGAAGCGCTCGCTGACGCTCTGGCGCGTGCTCGCGATCGTTGCCGTGGTGGCGGCGCTCGGCGCGCTCGGCATCGCAGGGGCGGGCGGGCTGCCGGAGCGCAAGCAGATTGCCCGCATCACTGTCGAAGGCATGATCACCGAGAACCGCGAGCAGCTCGCGATGCTGAAGCGCATCGCGGAGGCCGACCACGTCGCCGGCGTCGTGCTGTTCGTCAACAGTCCCGGCGGCACCACGACCGGGGGCGAGGCGCTGTTCGAGGGGCTCCGCCGCATCGCCGAGAAGAAACCGGTCGTCGCCCAGTTCGGCACGGTCGCCGCCTCCGCCGCATACATCGCGGGCCTCGGCACCGACCACATCGTGGCGCGCGGCAACACGATTACCGGCTCGGTCGGCGTCATCATGCAGTGGCCCGAGTTCACCGAGCTTCTGGCCAAGGTCGGCGTCAAGATGAACGAGATCAAGAGCGGCCCGCTGAAGGCCAATCCGTCGCCGTTCCAGCCGCTCGACGAGCAGGGCCGCAAGACGACCGAGCAGATGATCAACGAGGGCCAGCGCTGGTTCCTGTCGCTGGTCGCAAGCCGCCGCAGCGTGAAGACGTCCGAGATTTCGGGCCTCGAGCAGGGCCGCATCTTCTCGGGCCGCGAGGCGCAGACGCTGAAGCTCGTCGACGAGATCGGCGGCGAATTCGAGGCGGTGCGCTGGCTCGAGGACAAGCGCAACGTGCCCAAGGGCCTCAAGGTCGTCGACTGGAAGCCGAAGCGCGCCTCGAGCCTCTCCGCGCTCGGCATGCTCGGCTCGGCGGTGCTCGCCGGCCTCGGCCTCGACGGCGAGCGCATCGGCAACGTGCTCGGCGCCGATCCACAGTTCGGCGGGCTGGGGCTTGACGGCTTCGTCTCGATTTGGCACCCTGCAAAAAATTGAGCAAATACAAGAATTTGACCATTGAGGGATGGCAATGATCAAGTCCGAGCTGGTGCAGAAGATCGCGTCCGCCAATCCGCACCTCTATCACCGCGACGTCGAGCGCATCGTCAACGTGATCTTCGACGAGATCGTCGACGCCTTGGCGCGCGGCGACCGGGTGGAGCTGCGCGGCTTCGGCGCGTTCACGGTGAAGCATCGTGCGCCGCGCGTCGGCCGCAACCCGCGCACCGGCACGACGGTGTCGGTCGCGGAGAAGTTCGTGCCGTTCTTCAAGACCGGCAAGGAATTGCGCGACCGGCTGAACAAGAGCGGCTGAGGGCGGCGCATTCGTCGGCTCGATTAGCATTGGAGCACGTGGGAGTTGGCCGTGGTGCAGCGTGTTGCGACGTTGATCGTGGGTTTCATCGCGGCGGTCCTGCTCGTGACGCTCGCCGTCTCGAACCGCCATGGCGTCCGCCTGGTGCTCGACCCGTTCAATCCGCAAGCGCCCGTCGTCTCCGCCGAGCTGCCGTTCTATGCCTACCTTCTCGGCATGCTGATCCTCGGCGTTGTCCTCGGCGGGGTCGCGACGTGGCTCTCGCAGAGCAAGTGGCGGCGCACCGCGCGCTCGCGCACGCAGGAGGCGGTGCGCTGGAAGGCGGAAGCTGAGCGCCTCGGCCGCGAGCGCGACACCGAGGTCGGCACGCGCCGCCAGCTCGCCATCGCCGGGCGCTGAGCATCGAGGGCCGGCACGATGCGGTTCATCGATGCGGCCGCCGTCGAAGCCGCCCTCGCCTACCCGCGGCTCGTCGACATTCTGGAGGCGGCGTTCCGCACCGGCGCCATAGCGCCGCTGCGCCATCACCACCCGATCAAGCTCGACGGCCGGCCCGATGCGATGCTGCTGCTGATGCCGGCCTGGCAGAGCGCGGCCCCGGGAGCCGCGACCGCCGGCAGATTCGCCGGCATCAAGCTCGTCACCGTGTTCCCCGACAACGGCGCGCGATATGGGCAGCCCGCGATCTACGGCGCCTACCTGCTGATCTCGGCCGACACCGGCGAGCCGCTTGCGCTGATGGATGCCCCGAAGCTCACCGTGTGGCGGACGGCCGGCGCGTCCGCGCTCGCCTCGCGGTTCCTCTCGCGGACCGATGCGTCCCGCCTCGTTGTCGTCGGCGCCGGCGCGCTCGCGCCCTACCTCGTGCGGGCGCACGCCTCGGTCAGGCCCATCACCGACATCGCGGTCTGGAACCGCAATGCTGCGGGTGCGGCCCGCGTCGTCGGCGAGCTTGCGACCCACGGCATCGCCGCGCGCGTCGCTGACGACCTCGAGGCCGCGGTGCGCTCGGCCGACATCGTATCGACCGCGACGCTCTCCGAGACGCCGATCGTCCGCGGCGCCTGGCTCAGTCCCGGCGCACACCTCGACTGCGTCGGCGCCTACAAGCCGACGATGCGCGAGAGCGACGACGACTGCGTGCGCCGCGCACGCATCTGGGTCGACACGCGCGCCGGCGGCCTGAGCGAAGCGGGCGACATCCTCATTCCCCTCAAGTCCGGCGTGATCCGCGAGAGCGACATCGAGGGCGATCTCGCCGAGCTTGCACACGGCACGGCGACACGTCGCGGCGGCGCCGACGAGATCACCATGTTCAAGTCGGTTGGCGCGGCGATCGAGGACCTCGCCGCGGCGATCGCCGTCTACGAGCACGCCTGAGTGGTCCCGGCATCCGACAGCACGGCGCCGCGCCCCAAGGCCCTGGTTTGCATCACCGAGGACTGGTTCGCGCTCTCGCATTTCCAGCCGCTGCTGCGCACGCTCGGCGGGCTGGCGCGCGAGGTTGTGGTCGCGACGCGGCCGTCCGGTCGCGAGGCGGAGCTCTCGGCGCTCGGCACCCGCGTCGTTCCATTTGATTTCCAGCGCGCCTCGCTGAACCCGGTCGAGCAGGCCTTCACGGTGCGCCGGATCGCCGACCTCATCCGGCGCGAGGCGCCCGACGTCGTGCACGTGATCGCGATGCAGCCGATGGTGCTCGCGAGCCTCGCGCTCAGTCTCGTGCGACCGCGCCCCGCCATCGTGCTGCATCTCACAGGGCTCGGCTTCCTCGGCATCTCGGAGGGCATGGCGGCGCGCGCGATACGCCCGTTCGCCATGCGCGCGCTTCGCTCGGCGCTGGCCCATCCGCGATCCTGGCTGATCGCCGAGAACCCCGAGGACCTCGCCTATCTCGGCGGGTATGGCGCAGATCCAGGCCCGCGCCACGCGATCGTTGCCGGCGCGGGCGTCGACCCGCAGGAGTTTCCCGCACTGACGCCGCCCGATGCGCCCGTGCCGACCGCCGCCTTCGTCGGCCGCATGATCCGGTCCAAGGGCGTGCCGGTGCTGATCGAAGCCTACCGCATGCTGCGTGCGCGCGGCGTTCCGGTCGGCCTCGCGCTCTACGGCCGCGCCGATACCGACAATCCTGATGCGCTCGATGCGGCCTGGCTCGCCGCGACGTGCAAGCAGGCCGGCATCGCCTGGAACGGCCACGTTTCCGACGTGCGCACGGTGTGGCGGAACGCGGCGATCTCGGTACTCCCCGCGATCACGCGCGAGGGTTTGCCGCGCGCTGTGCTGGAGGCGGCGGCCTCCGCGCGGCCCTCGATCGTCACCGACGTGCCCGGCTGCCGCCACGTCGTGCGCCACGAGGTCGATGGCCTCGTCGTGCCGCCCGGCGATGCCGCAGCGCTCGCCGCGGCAATCGAGAGGCTGACGGGTGATGCCGCCCTCCGCGCCCGGCTCGGTGCGGCGGCGCGCCAGCACGTGCTCGATCACTTCACCACCGATCGGGTGGCGGCCGGCATCCGAAACTCGTATGCAAGCCTCCTCGCATTGCGCGCCGAGGCGCGCTGAAGGGGTCGGATGGCGCCGCCGCTGCTGACGCTCAAGGACATCCGCCTGACGTTCGGCGGCACACCGCTGCTGAGCGGCGCCGAGCTCGCTGTCGCACCGGGGGACCGCATCTGCCTCGTCGGCCGCAACGGCTCCGGCAAGTCGACGCTGCTGCGCATTGCCGCCGGCGTTGTGGACGTTGATGCCGGCGAGCTCTTCCGTCACCCGACCGCGCAGGTGCAGTATTTGCCGCAGGAGGTCGACTTCGCCGGCATCGCGACCACCCTCGACTATGTCGCCGCCGCTCTCGGCCCCACCGACGACCCGCACACCGCGCGCGCCATGCTCGAAGCATTGGGCCTCACCGGCGCGGAGAGGCCGCAGTCACTCTCCGGCGGTGAGGCGCGCCGTGCCGCGCTCGCCCGCGTGCTCGCCCCTGCGCCCGACGTCCTGCTGCTCGACGAGCCGACCAATCACCTCGACCTGCCGGCGATCGAATGGCTCGAGGAGCTTCTCGCGGCCTCGCGCGCGGCGATCGTGCTCGTCAGCCACGACCGGCGCTTCCTCGAAACACTGTCGCGCCAGACCGTGTGGCTCGACCGCGGCGTGACACGCCGGCTCGACCGTGGGTTTGCCGGTTTCGAGGCCTGGCGCGACGACCTCATCGAGCAGGAGGCACTGGAACGCCACAAGCTCGACCGGAAAATCGCCCGCGAGCAGGAGTGGATGCACGGTGGAGTCACCGCGCGCCGGAAGCGCAATGTGCGCCGCGTTGCCGAGCTTGCGACAATGCGCCAGGAGCGCCGCGAGGCGCACCTGATTGCCGGCAATGTCCGGCTGGAGGCCTCGGATGGACCGCAATCGGGCCGACTGGTCATCGAGGCCGTCAAGCTCGCAAAGTCGTTCGGCGATGTGCCGGTGGTGCGCGACGTCTCGGTGCGCGGGCTGCGCGGCGACCGCATCGGGATCGTCGGGCCGAACGGCGCCGGCAAGACCACGCTCTTGAAGCTGTTGACAGGCGTGCTCGCGCCCGACAGCGGCACGGTGAAGCTCGGCGCCGGCATCGAGTTGATGAGCCTCGACCAGCGGCGCGACGAGCTGAAACCAGACTGGACGGTGGTCGACGCACTCACCGGCGGCCGCGGCGACTGGGTCACGATCAACGGCGCCAAGCGCCACGTCGCGAGCTACCTCAAGGATTTCCTGTTCCAGCCCGAGCAGGCGCGGAGCCCCCTCTCCGTGCTCTCCGGCGGCGAGCGGGCGCGGCTGATGCTGGCGCGCGCACTCGCCAAGCCGTCCAACCTGCTCGTGCTCGACGAGCCGACCAACGACCTCGACCTCGAGACGCTCGATCTGCTGCAGGAGTTGCTCGCAGACTACGCCGGCACGCTGTTGCTCGTCAGCCACGACCGCGATTTCCTCGACCGCGTGGTGACGAGCGTGCTCGCGGCCGAGGGCGACGGGCGCTGGACCGAGTACGCAGGCGGCTATTCCGACATGCTGGCGCAGCGCAAGGGACGCGACCTCGAGGTGCGCGGGGCCCGCGCCACGCCGCAGCCGCGGGCCGCTCGAGCGGCGGTCCCGGCTCCGCCGGCGGTGAAGCGCAAGCTCTCGTTCAAGGACAAGCATGCGCTCGAGACGCTGCCGGCGACGATCGAGGCGCTCGGCATGAGGATTGCCGCGGCGCAGGCGCAACTCGCGGACCCCGAACTCTTTGCGCGCGACGCAGCTGCATTTTCAACTCTCACCCGGTGCCTCGCCGAGGATCAGGCTGCGCTCGTTGCCGCCGAGGAGCGCTGGCTCGAGCTCGAGTTGCTGAAGCAGGAGATCGAGAGCTGACCGCACCTGCTCAGTCGAGCGCTTGGCGAGACACCTGAACTCACCTAATATCGCTCGAGTGCGCGCGGCGTCGTTGCGCACGGGGGTTGCGGCGCGATGACCGAGCATCAGAAAAACTTTCCCGAGTTCTACGTGACCGCCCCGCAGTCATGCCCCTATCTGCCGGGGCGGCTCGAGCGCAAGCTGTTCACGCATCTCACGCACGACAAGCCGCAGGCACTGGTCGACAATCTGCTCAAGGGCGGTTTCCGGCGCAGCCAGAATATCGCCTACATGCCATATTGCGAGGGCTGCCAGGCTTGCGTGTCGACCCGCGTCATCGTCGACCGCTTCGAGCCGGGTCGCTCGTTCCGCCGCGTCAACGAAGCGAACCGCGACCTCGCCGCGCGGCGGCTGACGCCGCGGCCATCGCCGGAGCAGTTCCGCCTGTTCCGCAGCTACATCGACGACCGCCACTCGGAAGGCGGCATGGCCGACATGACCGCGCTCGACTACGCGCTGATGGTCGAGGATTCGATCGTCGAGACATTCATCACGGAGTACCGGAAGGGGCCTCAGGGGCCTGCTGCCAGGCCCGGCCCGCTGGTTGCGGTCGCACTCAGCGATCGGCTCTCGGACGGGCTCTCGATGGTCTACAGCTACTACGACCCGGACGCAGCCGAGCGCAGCCTCGGCACCTACATGATCCTCGACCATATCGCGCATGCGCGCGCGCTGGGGTTACCCTACCTCTATCTCGGCTACTGGGTCGCGGGCTCGCGCAAGATGCACTACAAGTCGCGCTTCAGCCCGCAAGAGCGACTGGGGCCGAACGGCTGGGTCGCGGTCTGATCCACGCGCCTGAAGCTCTCTCACTCCACCTTGGCCAGAGTCGAGAGCCCGCGCCGGTTCTCGTCGATCTCCAGACGCTGGGCGAGCGAGGGGCTGGCGCGGTCCGCGCAGTCGGTGCGCGGGCAGGTGCGGCACGAGACGCCGATCGGCGTGACGATCTGCGGGTCCTCGAGATGGAGGCCGTCGGAATAGACGATCTCGCGCGCATGCGCGATCGCACAGCCGAGCCCGATCGAGAGCAGCCGCCCCCGGCCCGCGAAGCTGCCGTGTGCGGTCGGCCGTCCGGGCGGGCGCAGCGTGCGCGCGAGGCAGAAGAACGTCTGGTCGTCGGGCATGCGGCTCACCTGCACCCGGATCATGCCGGGCGTTGCAAACGCGTCGTAGACGTTCCAGCGCGGGCAGGCGGCGCCAAAGCGGGCGATATGCAGCCCCGAGGCCGAGAACCGCTTCGAGATGTTGCCGGCGATGTCGACACGGAGCAGGTGGAACGGGATGCCCTCCTGCCCCGGCCGCCTGAGCGTCGTCAAGCGGTGGCAAGCCTGCTCGAAGGAGACGCCGAACCGGTGCTGCAGCACGTTGAGGTCGTGCCGGGTCGAGCGCGCCGCCTCGAGGAAACGCGCATAGGGCATCATCACGGCCGCGGCGAAATAGTTGGCGAGGGCCGAGCGCACCAGCGCATCCGCCTCGGGTGTGGTGAGGCGCCCGCCGGCGGCGATCAGGTCGATCGTGTTGCGGCAGTGCAGAAACGCCAGCTGGTGGGCGAGCTGGAATGTCCGGCTCGGCAGCGGCAGCATCTCGGAGAGTTGCAGCCGCCGCGTCAGCGGGTTGAACGCGCGCAGAAGCTGCGGCATGCGCTCGGCGGTGGCGATCTCGACATCCACCGCGAAGCGCTGCGCCAGGACGCGCACGAGGTCCTGCTGCAGGGTGTGCAGCGCGAGCTGGTTCTCGCTCCAGAGTGCTTCCGCCGCCGCCTCGAGCTCCGGGAAACAGTTGCGGCGCTGCTCGATGAAGTCGCTGACCTCCTCCGACGGCAGCGCCGCGAGCACCGGCTCCTTGTCGGAGGTGGCGAGCTCGCCCGCGCTGTCGGCGTGGCGGTGCGACTGGTAGAGCGCAAGCAGCGCCTTGGCGAGGCTCGGCAGTGTCGCGACCAGCTCGCGCACGTCACTCGCCTTGACATCGTGTTCCTCGAAGACGGGGTCGGCGAGCGCCTCCATCAGGTCGTTGCCGAGCCGCTCGTCGCTCTCGGTGCCCAGGCTCGACAGCTCGACCTGGAACCTCTCGGCGAGGCGGAGCAGCACGCGCACGGTGACCGGGCGCCGGTCGCCCTCGATCAGATTGAGATAGCTCGGCGAGATCCCGAGCTCGGTCGCCATCTGCGCCTGACTGAGCCGCCTGTCCTGGCGCAGCCGTCGCAGCTTGCCGCCGATCCGCATGGATTTCATGGGCAGGTCCGTTCCATCGGGTGATTTACAAAATGCACATTTTACACAACGTGTCTTGTAAATTTGTGCATGTGCTTCCAGTTTTCTCAGCGAACCACAGACTTTTATTGCAACGCAACACTACATCTCGCACTCTGGTGCTGTCAATGAATGTAAATCACAGCGATTCGAAACTCGCAGAAGGACGGGGACCACAATGCCGATGACCACAGCAGCCGACCGTTTTGCCGGCATCCGCCGGGACTACACGCCGGCCGATGTCGATCGCCTCTCGGGCTCGATCAAGATCGAGCATACGCTCGCCAAGCTCGGCGCCGCGCGGCTCTGGAAGCTGCTCAGGGAAAAGCCGTTCGTGCGCACGCTCGGTGCGCTGACCGGAAATCAGGCGGTGCAGCAGGTGAAGGCTGGCCTCGACGCGATCTACCTCTCGGGCTGGCAGGTGGCCGCCGACGCCAACAACGCCGGCCAGATGTACCCCGACCAGTCGCTCTATCCGGCCTCGTCGGTTCCCGACGTCGTCAAGCGGCTCAACAACGCGCTGCGTCGCGCCGACCAGATCGCGCGGCTCGAAGGCGACACCTCGACCTACTGGCTCGCGCCGATCGTCGCCGATGCGGAAGCCGGCTTCGGCGGCCCGCTCAACGCGTTCGAGCTGATGAAGGCAATGATCGAGTCGGGCGCTGCCGGCGTCCACTTCGAGGACCAGCTCGCCTCCGAGAAGAAGTGCGGGCACCTCGGCGGCAAGGTGCTGGTGCCGACGCAGACCTTCATCCGCACGCTCAATGCCGCCCGGCTCGCCGCCGACGTGTCCGGCACCGACACGATCGTGATGGCGCGCACCGACGCGCACGCCGCGACGCTCATCACGTCCGACGTCGATGACTACGACGCGCAGTGGATCGACAAGAGCGGTCGGACGCCGGAAGGCTTCTATCGCCTGAAGCAGGGCAACACGCACTCGGTCGGCCACGCCATCGCACGCGGCCTCGCCTACGCACCCTACGCCGATCTGATCTGGTGGGAGACCTCGACGCCGGACCTCGGGGAAGCCCGCGAGTTCGCGACCGAGCTCAGGGCGAAGTTCCCCGGCAAGATGTTCGCCTACAACTGCTCGCCGTCGTTCAACTGGCGCTCGAAGCTCGATCTCCAGAACATCGAGACGTTCCAGGAGCAGATCGCCGAGATGGGCTACAAGTTCCAGTTCGTCACGCTCGCCGGCTTCCACTCGTTGAACCTGTCGATGTTCGAGCTCGCCAAGGGCTATGCGTCGCGCGGCATGGGCGCCTACTCCGAGATGCAGCAGCGCGAGTTCGCGGCGCAGGAGAAGGGCTTCACCGCCGTCCGTCACCAGCGCGAGGTCGGCACCGGCTACTTCGACGCGGTCGCCATGGCCATCTCGGCCGGCAAGTCGTCGACGACCGCCATGGCGGGCTCGACAGAGCACGACCAGTTCCACGCCAAGCCGCGCCGCGAGGCCGCCGAGTAGGCCGACCACTCCCTCGCGGTCCAAACGCGGGCCGGGAGGGGCTCTGCCGCCGAGACTGAGACGACCGACGACAAGACTGAAGCGACGGGAGACAGACCATGCCGAAGCAATTCTGGGTGATTGGCGCCGAATACCGGGACGTGAGCTTCGAAGAGCTGATCGAAGGCACCTCGCGCGTCTATGGCCCCTATGGCGACTATGACGAGGCGCGGTCGATCTGGCGCGAGCGCTCGCTGGAGAGCCGCTTCGAGGCCGCGAAGCGCTACACGATCGTTTCGAACGCCGAGCAAGCCAAGCCGCGCGCGTAGTCGCCGCCGCGTCACTCATGATACGCTCCGGCCGTGTGACCGGAGGTACCTCGGCATGGCATATCTCACGCGACGACGGCTCATGGCGACCGGAGCCGTGGCGCTGCTTGCACCGCAGAGCCGGGTCGCCCTGGCGACGACCGACGCCAACCGCCGCTTCGTCGCCGAGGCCGAGCGCATGCGCCGCGAGGCAATTGCCGCCGGCGATCAGGGGTTCGGCGCCGTCGTCGTGAAGGACGGCGTGATCGTGGGCTGGGGGCCGAGTCGCGTCGTCACCGACCGCAATCCCGATGCCCACGCCGAGCGCGTCGCGCTGTGGGACGCCGAGCGGCGGCTCGGTTCCGTGAAAGTTGCTGGCGCCATCGTCTACGCGACGTTCCGCCCGTGCTCCGCCTGCCAGAATGCGCTCGCCTAGGCCGGCATCGCCGATATGCGCGTCGGCCCCGAGGCTACGAGCGCCGGGCCGCCGAAGGCGTGGTGAGGGCCACCTGCGCGCGCCACCGCCACGCGACCTCGCCGAGCATCAGCACGAGCCCCGTGCCGAACAGCGCGAGATAGAGCGTCGTTGAGCGAAACCACAGGCTCGCCTCGTCGCCTGGAAGGTTCTGGAGCAGTGCCAGCAGCGAGAATGCGAGCACCGATGGCGAAAGCCAGCGGGCCAGGAGAGGCATCATCCAGCCGAAGTACCAGGGATAGTGCGGCGAGGTGAGCCAGATGAATGCGGCCGCCAGCACGACGAGGTGATCGGCGCGGATCTCTTCAGTACGGCGCGCAACGAGCGCCCACAGGCCGAGCCCACCCATGACGGCGAGCGCGACGGCCGTGTAGTGCCGTCCCGGGATGTCGGCGAGGCCAAAATCGCGCAGCACCCAGACCACGTGGAAGCCGAAGCCCGCGCCGTAGCCCTCGTTGTCGAGATGGCTGAACAGAAATCCGATGACGCGGGAGCCTGCGCCGTACCAATAAGGGATGTAGAGCGCCGCCACTGTCGCGACGAACGCCGCCGGCATACGCCAGCCGAACCGCCGCCAGAGCGCCGGTGCCAGAACGATCGGAAAGTACTTGGTGAGCACTGCCGCGCCGAGTGCCGCGCCCGCCCACCCCTGCCGGCCACGCACCGCAGCAACGATCGCCAGCGTCAGCAACGCCGTCGCGGCGCTGTCGATGTGGCCGGAGCTCGCGAACTCCCACACCGGCAGCGGGTGCCAGGCGTAGATCAGCACGCGGCTGTCGGGGAGACCGTCGGCGCGCAACCAGGCAATGATGGCGGCGATGGTGACGAGATCGAATGCCGTCATGACCAGCCGCATGCCGTCGATGCTGTCGAAGAGCCGCGCGCTGACAGCGAAGATCATCTCGGCGACCGGCGGGTAGATAGTGACCGAAGTATCCTTCTGGTTGATCGAGCCGTAGTACTCCCAGCCTCGGAACTCGGCGAGGGCCGGATCGGCGGGGACGTAAAGGTAGGGGCTGAAGCCCGCAAGCTGGATGCGCCCGTCCCACACGTAGCGCAGGATGTCGGTCGTCAGGTTGACCGGCGCGGTGAGCGCGATGCCGCGCAGGCCGATCGCGACGAGCAGGATCAATCCGAGCGCGCCGGCGCATCCGCGCCGCAACGCCAGCCAAACCGCTGCGACATAGAGCGCGGTGTGGATGCCGAGCGTGCCGGCGAAAGGAAACCAGTCGAAAGTCTCGACGAAGCTGGCGCCCTTGACGGTGGCGAGCAGCATCAGCCCGCCAAGCACGGCCAGTGCGGCCGCATGATCGATCGGCGGCGCGCCCTGAGTAGTGTCGACGGTCGGCTTCTGCACGGTCGGTCACGTCGCTCCGCTCAACGGGCGGCCGATGTCCAGCGCCCGTGCCGGCCCACCCTACCGTCCGCCGGCGGCCGGAGAACCAACTTTTACGCGAGCGGAGCGTGAGGTTCGGGTCGCAGCTAAACCTGCGCCAGGGCCTGCGCGAGGTCGGCGATGATGTCAGCCTTGTCCTCGATGCCGATCGAGAGCCGCACCACGTCCGCCCCGGCGCCGGCGAGCTTGCGCTGCTCGTCGGTCAGCTGGCGATGCGTCGTCGAGGCCGGATGGATGACGAGGCTGCGGGTGTCCCCGATGTTGGCGAGGTGTGAGAACATCTTGAGCCCGGCGACGAACTTGACGCCGGCGTCGTAGCCGCCCTCGAGGCCGAACGTGAACACTGCACCCGCGCCCTTCGGGCAGAGCTGCTTGGCGAGCGCATTGTAGCGATTGCCCGGCAGCCCGGCGTAGTTCACCCAGGCGACCTTGGCGTGCTTCTCGAGGAACCCGGCAGCGGCGAGCGCATTCTCGCAGTGCCGCGCCATCCGCAGCCCGAGCGTCTCGATGCCGTTGATGATCAGGAACGCGTTCATGGGCGCAATTGCCGGGCCGATGTCACGCAGCCCCATGACGCGCGCTGCGATCGCAAACGAGAAATTGCCGAATGTCTCGGCGAACCGCATGCCGTTGTAGGAGGCGTTCGGCTCGACGAGCGTCTTGTAGCGGTGCTTGGCCTTCATCCAGTCGAAGGTGCCGCAGTCGACCAGCACGCCACCGATCGAGTTGCCGTGGCCGCCCATGAACTTGGTCAGAGAGTGCACGACGATGTCGGCGCCGTGGTCGCGCGGCCGGCAGAGGTAGGGCGTCGCCAACGTATTGTCGACAATCAGCGGGACGCCGGCCTTCTTGGCGATCTTGCCGATCGCCGGCAGGTCGACGACGATGCCGCCCGGGTTGGCGATGCTTTCGCAGAAGATCGCCTTGGTCTTCGGCGTGATCGCCTTCTCGAACGACGCGGGCTCGGTCGAATCCGCCCAGGCGACGTTCCAATTGAACTTCTTGAACGCGTGATTGAACTGGTTGACCGAGCCGCCGTAGAGCTGACGGCCCGCGACGAACTCGTCGCCGGGCTCCAGCAGCGTGTGGAAGGCGAGGAACTGCGCGGCGTGGCCGGATGCGACCGCCAACGCCGCCGTACCGCCTTCGAGCGCGGCGACGCGCGCCTCGAGCACGGCCTGCGTCGGGTTCATGATGCGCGTGTAGATGTTGCCGAACGTCTCGAGCCCGAACAGCGCGGCGGCGTGGTCGGCGTCGTTGAAGACGAACGAGGTCGTCTGGTAGATCGGCGTAATGCGCGCACCGGTCGAGGGGTCGGGCGCGGCGCCGGCATGGACGGCAAGGGTATCGAACTTCGGCGCGGCGTTGGCAGCGTCAGGCATGGGCTGGCTCCGGTTCGGCATCGCTGAATGCCGCCTAGGGACGACAGCGTTGCCGGGCTGTCAATGTCATTCGGGGAGGCTGCATCTCACACCGCGATCGTACGCGGCGGCGTGCGTCGCGCGCCGGTGCCCGAGAGCGCATAGCTCAGCAGCTTGTAGGCGATCGCCGCCGCGGTGAAATCGCAGCCGTGCATGCCCTTCATCGGCGCGAGCTCGACCACGTCGCCGCCGACTATCGTCGCAACCTCGGCGGCGCGGCGCAGGATCGCTAGCGCCTGCAAGTAGGAGAGGCCGCCCGGAACCGGCGTGCCGGTCGCCGGCATGATCGCGGCATCGAGTGCGTCGATATCGAACGTGACGTAGACCGGTCGACCGCGTAGCGGCCGGACGATCTCCTCGATGTCCCAGCGCGCCTGGTCCTTGCCCCAGTGGATCGTGATGCGCTCCGGGTTCGCCTCGAGGAACGTCGCCTCCTCGAGCGAGATCGCGCGGATACCAACCGAGACGAGGCGGACGGCCGAGTGATCGAGCACGCGGCGCATGGCGGCTGCGTGCGAGTATTTCTCCCCGAGGTATCCGTCGCGCAAGTCGGCGTGGGCGTCGAACTGCAGCACGGCGAGATCGCGATGGCGCGCGGCGAACGGACGGATCGCGCCGGCGGTCAGCGAGTGCTCGCCGCCGAGGACGAGTGGAAAGCGGCCCGTGCTCAGCACCTGCTCGACGATGTCCGCCAGCTGTTCGAGCGCCTTGGCTGCCTTCCTCTTGATTTTCGGCTCGCGGAGCGCGGCGACGCCGTAGTCGAGATAGGGCTCGCGCCACAACTCCTCGTCGAACAGCTCGAGCTGCTGGCTCGCGGCGAGGATCGCAGCCGGCCCCCTGGCCGTGCCCGATCCGTAGCTCACCGAGGCCTCGAGCCCGAACGGGATGACGACGGCGCGCGCGTCCTCGGGGCGCTCGCCGTCGAGCCTCTGCGGATCGAGGAACGACGCCTTGGCCGGCAGGTAGCCGCCGGCCTCGAGTTTCTTGTTGGCCATAGCCGGTTCTCGTGGTCAGTCGGCTTCGTCACGCGTTCTGTGCGATCGCCTGCTGCTCGGCCGGGTACATCGTATAGATCGGTTCGTCGAGCAGGATTGCCTGCTCGTAGCGCCCGTAGCCGTTGAAGCCGCCGGCGATGGCACGGCCGTAGGCACCGACGTTGCCGATCTCGATGTAGTCGCCCTCCTTGATGGTGGCGGGCAGCATGAACGGCCCCTTCATCCGGTCGATCGAGTCGCACGTCGGGCCCCAGAGCTCGAACGCCATCAGCTGATCGGCCTTGGCGTGCTCATTGCCGACTTGGCGCACCGGAAAGACGAAGCCCAGGTGCGCGGCGTCGAACAGCACGCCGTAGCCGCCGTCGTTGATATGCAGGTCGTTGCCCTTGCGCGCATTGACGCGCACGATGAGGCTCTCGGCTTCCGCAACGAGAGCACGCCCGGGCTCGCAGATCAGCCGGCAAGCGTCGCCGACCGGCAGGCGGGCCATGCCGGCCTTGATCGTCTCGACGAACGAGCCGAGCGGCGCCGGCTGGCTGTCGGTGTAGCGGGAAGGGAAGCCGCCGCCGACGTCGATCGCGTCGACCACGACGCCGGCCTTCACGATCAGCTTGTGCACCTCGTCGAACGCCGTCGCATAGGCATCCGGCGTCGTCGTCTGCGAGCCGACATGGAACGTGATGCCGAGCTCGTCGGCGGCCTGGCGCGTGCGCACGAGGAGGCGCTGCGACTTCAGGCCGGTGATGCCGAACTTGCGCTCGAGCGGAATGCGGCTGTTCTTGGCAGGTACGGCGATGCGCACGAAGAGCTGCAGGTCGCGCGCGCCACCGGTCTCAGCCAGAATCTTGTCGAGCTCGTCCTCGCTGTCGAGAGCGAAGCAGCGCACGCCGAACTCGTGATAGGCTCGGCGGATCGCGGTGCGCGACTTCACCGGATGCATGAAGTGCAGCACGCCGCCCGGAATGGTCGCAGCATCCTCGAGCTCGGGCAGCGAGGCAACGTCGAACTGGCGGATGCCGGCGCCGAACAATGCGCCGATCAGGAAGACCGAGCTGTTGGCCTTGTAGGCGTAGGCGACCTCGCCGGGAAAATGCTCGAGGAACCAGCGCGCCGCGCGACCCGCAGCTTGCGGGCGCAGGCCGAACACCGGATTGTCGGGAGACTTGGCGGCGATCAGCGCGCGCGCGGAAGCGAATTTATCCATTTCATGGGACCTCCACCAGTCGATCGGGACCAGAAGGCGCTGCCTGACCAGCAGAAGCCGCCATTCAATTCGTGCGATGTGAAATAGGGCTGTTGGGCCCGCATGTAAAGTGGCTCGGCTCAGTTATTAGTGCGGTTGTGTGGCCGAGGATCACCGCCGCCTGATCGCCGCCAGCGGCGTGGAGTGCGGTTGCCGGCAGCCGATGCGATCCGTGGCCGGCCGGTCGGAGCCGATGCACGATATGCAGGCGCGCGTGAGGAGTTGAGAGCAATTCGGCCGGAAGGTTGACCGTGCCGACACTCATGCCGATGCCGGCGCCCATGCTATTCAACGTCGTAGGTGATCGCGGCGCGCACCTGCACGTCGCGCCGCTTCGGATCGGCCTTGCCGTCAGACTTCGCCTCGGTGCGGCTGCGCGACTTGCGCTTGGCAGTCTTCTTGGCCTCGGTCTGCTTGCCTTCGGCCTGACGGCGCTCGCCAGCCTCCTCCGTATAGGACTGGGCCAGGAAGTTGCTCCAGTTGCCGAGCATGGTGAACCGCTGGCGCTCGTAGTCCGGCAGGATGCCGTCGGGCAGGCGCAGGGTCGGCGAGCAGACGCCGACGAGCGTTTCGCGGCCCTTGTCCTTGGCGCGGAACTGGTAAGGCGCACCCTCGGCCGGGAGCCTCAGATCGCGGCCGGCAGTGACCAGATTGTTCTGCTCGAACTCGTTGGGGTAGAGCACCGTGGCCTTGCCGGCGGCATCGATGTTCACGATCGTCAGGTGGCAGTCCGCCGACACATGCGCACCGAACACCACGAGTTCGCCCGGCTTGTAGCGCTCGCGTTCCGACCAGATCACCAGATCGGGGCCGCGGCGGGCCTCGAGTCCCTGGTGCAGCCCGGGCGCCGGTGCCTTTGCGGTCCTCCCTGCCAGGGCGGCGAGCAGTCGATTGATTTCCGAGCGATCGAGCTGGCCCTGCCTGAGCTTCAGGCCGAGGAGACGGGGCTCGCCGCCGAGCGCCTCCGCGCGCTGAAGCAGCTCGCCGACGGCGAGGCCGGCCTCCTCGGCGACGCGGGCTGCCGTTGCCGGCACTTCGTACTCCGCGGCGAGAGCGGCGATCGGCTCGAGCCCGGCGATGCTCGTTGCCGGGTCGACGCCAGTCGCGACCTGGGCCGCCACATAGCGCGTCGCGTCGGTCCTGAGGTGGCGTGCAAGCTCCCCTTCCGTCGCGTAGAGCGCGAGCACCGCGTCGCGCAGATCGCGTGGCACCGCTCGGTCGGCCTCGATGAGCGGACGCACCTCGTCCTTAACGCCGACCGGGCCGCTTCGGTGGCAGCCGAGGCAGCCGAGGACGCTCGCCGGCAGTGGCGTGCGCTCGACTTGAGCAGGAGCAAGATCGACCCGGTCGCCGCGTGCATCCTGCTGCGCGAAGGCGATGAAGCCGTTCGGCAGGTGGAAAAGGGCACGCCCTGCGTCACGGCGGAACGGCTGCCGGGTCGGCGTCGACTGATGGGGTCCGAGCGGATGCTCGACGATGTTCTGCCGCCCCGTCGCGCCGGCGAAATCGTGGGAGAGCCAGAGCGCCGCACCCCCCGCCAGCGCGTGGCGCTCGACGATGCGCGGGCCGCGCACGATGCGCGAGTCCCTGACGCCGGCGCGCACGACCGTGCCGGCACGCAGGCCCGCATCGACATCGACATTGAGCAGCCGCTGCAGCTCCCCGAATCGCGACGGCAGGCCGAGCATCTCGGCGTAGAGGGCGGGCTGCGTCATTGCATGCGCCAGCCAGTCGCCGCGGAGCATGGGCTGGGCGCTCCCGGTCGCCTTCACGACCTCCGCTGAGACCGCATCGTTGCCACTGCCGGCATACGGATAGGCAGCGACGAGACGCTCCCAATGCGCACCGACCCAACCGATCGATGCGAGGTCGAGCTCGAGGATCGCCCCCATCGGATCGATGGCATCGAGTCGCACCGGGACCGGCGCCCACGTCGCACCGTTGATCAGCTTGGAGACCGCCTGCCGGTAGCCGGCCATCGTGACCGGGCTGGTGCAGGCATTGTGCAGGTGGGCGAGAGAGATGTAGCGGAGATTGGCGCGTCCGGCCTCCGGCTTTGCCTCGATGGAGCGAAGCATGGCGGCGCTCGTGGCTGCAGTGTCGAGCCGTACGATACCGCGACAGTCTTCCTGGCGGCGATCGGGTGTCCCCTGGATCCAGTCGCGCACCGCACGCAGCTCGTCGGCGGTCGGCTCCTCGCCACCGTCGGCCAGCTGGTCGTGCGGCGTATCGCGACCGAGCATCACGGTGTAGAGGCGCGAGACGTCGGGCGCGCCCGGCCGGACGAAGGCAGCGTTGGCCGCAAGAGCCGATACATCGAGGACGTTGGCGATCGGCCGGGCGGGAAGCGGAACCTTGAGCTTACCGCTCTGGTGGCATCGCGCGCAATGCTTGTCGAGGACCGCATAGGCTTTGGCGGCAGCCGGATCCTGGGGCGGACCGGGTACCTCGATGGCGGCGAAACCTCCCGGAGTGGCGGGGCGCTCCTGCGCGCCGATACCGGTTCCCAGGAGCCAGATCAGGCAGGCGACGAGGCCGCCCCGGCCGGCCATGCGGGCGCCAGTCGCCATCGATCCACTCATCCTGCTGTCGCTCACACCGTTTCCCACCAACCGTGGACGCGCCCACGGATTGAACGCCGGGCGCTGTCTTAGCGTGGACGGTCGCCGCTGCCTATCGCCCGGGAACCACAGGCCGGAAGCCACAACTGGCCCAACCCGGCTCGCATGGCTTGCGCGCGAAATGCGGCTTTATGAGCCCGGCCCGATTGCCTAAGACTCGCCGGACGACGCACGCGAGGAGCTTACATGCGGCACGGCGGCAGGATTTTGATCGATCAGATCGCGGCCCAAGGCGCCACAACAGTATTCACTGTGCCAGGCGAGAGCTTTCTCGCCGCGCTCGACGGCCTCTACGACACCAACCGGATGCGCACGATCATCTGCCGTCAGGAAGGCGGCGCGGCGATGATGGCGGAGGCCTGGGGCAAGATGACCGGCAAGCCCGGCATCTGCTTCGTCACGCGGGGACCCGGTGCGGCCAACGCGATGGCGGGGCTCCACGTCGCCCAGCAGGACTCGACACCGATGATCCTTTTTCTCGGCCTGCCCGGCGCCGAGCACGAGGACCGCGAGGCGTTCCAGGAGATCGACACCAAGCGGCTGTTCTCATCTTTCGTGAAATGGGCAGCCGTCATCCGCGCGACCGACCGCATTCCGGAATACGTGAGCCGCGCGTTCCATGTCGCGATGTCGGGCCGGCCAGGGCCGGTGGTGCTCGGACTTCCCGAGGACATGCTGTCGGCGCATGCCGAGGCCAAGGATGCCAGGCCCGCCCGGGTCGCCGAGCCGGCTCCGACAGCGGCCGACATAGCCGCGCTGCAGAAGATGCTCGCCAAGGCGCAGCGGCCGCTGCTGCTGGTCGGCGGCCCCGGCTGGAGCGCCGACATCCAGGAGCGCATCGAGGCCTTCGCCAAGCGGCTCGACCTGCCGGTGACGACCGCATTCCGCTTCCAGGACTACGTCGACAACCGCCATCCCTGCTACGTCGGCCACGCGGGCATCGGCCCGCACGCAGCACTCGCCGACGCCATCAGGGGAACCGATCTGCTGATCGCGGTTGGCGCGCGGCTCGGCGAGATGACGACGTCGGGCTACACGCTGCTCGACATCCCCAATCCGCGCCAGCCACTCGTGCACGCGCACCCGAGCGCCGACGAACTCGGGACGGTCTACCGGGCCGACCTCGCGATAAATGCGACCGCGCGAACTTTCGCCGCCACGCTCGACGCGCTCGAGGCGCCGGCGACGATTCCGTGGAAGGCCTGGCGCGCGGAACTGCGCAAGGCCTGCGAGGCGGCTTGGGTTCCGATCGAGACGCCGGGCACCGTCAAGCTCGAGCGAGTGATCCGCATTGCGAGCGAGACGCTGCCAGACAACGCCATCGTCACCAACGGCGCCGGCAATTACGCGGCGTTCCTGCACCGCTATTTCACCTACAAGGGCTTCCGCACCCAACTCTCCCCGACATCGGGCTCGATGGGCTATGGACTGCCTGCCGCGATCGCTGCCAAGCTCGCCGAGCCCGGCCGCCCGGTCGTCTGCTTCGCCGGCGACGGCTGCTTCATGATGACGTCGCAGGAGCTCGCAACCGCCGTGCAGTACGGCCTGCCGATCGTCACAGTTGTCGCCAACAACGGCATGTATGGCACGATCCGCATGCACCAGGAGAAGACCTATCCCGGCCGGGTCGTCGGGACGACGCTCGTCAATCCCGACTTCGCAATGTTTGCGCAGAGCTTCGGCGGCCACGGGGAGACGGTGGTGCGGACCGAGGAGTTCGTGCCTGCGCTCCGGCGTGCGCTCGACTCCGGCAAGCCGGCGGTGATCGAGCTGAAGATCGATCCGGAAGCGCTGACGCCTCGGCTGACACTTTCCCAGATCCGGGAGGCGACGGGGAGAGGGTGATGTGATGACCAGGTCGGCGATCGACCTGCCTGGACTTGCTTCTTCAAGTATTAATTATTGGTTAATCTTGAGAAATCATGATTAATCATACTTCAGCGTCGAGATAGACTAACGAGACCTTATCCGTTAGAAATTGGATAACTGATCGATGTGGCGCCGGTCTCGGAACGAACTCTCCCCATGGACTTTCAGGCAACCCAGAAATTCGGCAGGCGCTGGTCCTTCGCCAAGCTTGCGGCATTTCTCTGTTTCGCGGCGGCCTGTGCGTTCCTGGCGGGCTCGCTGGCCCACCCCGTGAAAGCGCGGTCGGGCCTCTCCGGCACCGCCTCCATCGATCACCTGAGGTCGACCCTGGCCGCGTCTCCCCGCGGCTGAGGTCCCGACCGGGCGGTGCGCCCGGCAGCTGCCCGTCGTCCGGCTACTCTCTCCACGCCTTCTCCACCTGGCCCCTCCTTCCTCCGAAGGAGGGGCTTCTTCCATTCTGGAGCAGGCGAGCGGGCATCAAGCAGCCTCGGCGAACTCGAGGCGGAAGCCGTGCTGATCGGCAAGCGTCTTGATCGCGCGGTCGGCTTCGGCTTTGGCGAGCGGCAGCAATGGCGGCCGGGTCACCGCCCATACCGGATCGTCGCGGTAGTGGGCGATGAGCGCTTTCAGCAGCGGGATCATCGGGAAGCCCTGCAGCGTCGTTCGAAGCGCCCCGATCTCCTCCTGCAGACGATCGGCGCCCGCGCCCTGCCAGCCGTCGAAGAGCCTGCGCAAGCCTGCTGCCCCGACGTTGGCCGACGCCGAGATAACGCCGGCGCCGCCCTTGCGCAGGCAGGGCAGGAAATAGAGCTCCGCGCCGGGGAAGAACTCGAAGCCGGGGAAGGCCTCGAGCACGGCCTTCATGTTGTTCCAGTCGCCAGAAGAATCCTTCATGCCGACGACGGTCGCCGGGAACTCCTTGCGCAGCCGGGCGATGAGGTCGAGCGTGAAGCCGACCTGGGCGACCGGCGGGATGTGATAGAGGTAGAGCTTCAGCCGGTCATCGCCGACCTCCTCGATCACCTCCGCGAAGTAGCGGAAGAGACCCTCGTCGCCCGGGTTCTTGTAATAGAACGGCGGCAGCATGAGCACGCCGCCGCAGCCGAGATCGACGGCGTGCTGGGTCAGCATCGCGGTGTCGGCGACCGAGCAGGTGCCGGTGCCGGGCATCAGCAGCGCGGGCTCGATGCCGGCATCGATCAGGTCCTCGAGCAGCTCCATCCGCTCGTCGAGCGCCAGCGAATTCGCTTCGCTCGTCGTGCCGAACGGCGCAAGCGCCGTGCAGCCGGTGGCGAGCAGCCACTCGGCATGATCGACGAAGCGATCGGGATCGGGCCCGCCGTCCTCACCGAAGGGCGTGAGCACCGGGGCGATCACACCCGAGAAGTTCGGCTTGCCTGGCATGGACGTCTCCTGTCGGTCGCAATCGGCTCAACGAGCGAACGGTCCTCGCTCACGGCATCGGGATCTCGGGCTGCTTGACCGGCACGTGATAGCCCTTCTGCACTGCGGGCCGGGCGGCGATCACGCGATACCAGCGCAGCACGTTGGGGAAGTCCTTGAGATCGACGGTTTGCCACTCGAACCGCGAGGCCCATGGCCAGATTGCGATGTCGGCGATCGAATAGTCGCCGGCGACGAACGGGGCCTCGGCGAGCCGGCGGTCGAGCACGCCGTAGAGGCGCTTGGCCTCGTTGAGGTAGCGCTCCTCGGCGTAGGGGGCCTTGCCCTTGTTGTACTTCACGAAGTGGTGCACCTGGCCGAGCATCGGTCCGAAGCCGGACATCTGCCACATCAGCCACTCCATCGTGCGCCAGTGCGCCTCGCCCTTCGGCGCCCACAGCTTGCCGGTCTTCTGGGCGAGGTACATGAGGATCGCGCCGGATTCGAACATTGCCTGCCCGCTGTCGCGGTCGACGATCGCCGGGATGCGGTTGTTGGGAGCGATCTTGAGGAATTCGGGCTTGAACTGCTCGTTCTTGTTGATGTCGACGCTGTGCACCGTGTACGGCAGCCCGACCTCCTCGAGCATGATGGAGACTTTGCGCCCGTTCGGCGTGGACCAGGTGTAGAGGTCGATCATTCCACTCTCCTTGCGGGTGGTCCCGGGCGGCCCGAGGCGCCAGACCCTATCGCGCGGGCAGGTCCGCCGCAACGGCCGCCGTGGCGTTGTTCAGGCGAGTCGGGTCGCGAGAATCCAGGCTGTGACGAACAGCGGCGAGAGCGCCGTCGATATGACGACGGCGGTCGAGATGAACTCCGATTCGGTCTTGTACTCTGCCGCAAATATCGTGATCAGCACACCGACCGGCGTCGCCGCGGCGACCACGATCACGTCGGTCACATCGCCCGGCAGCCCCATGTAGATGCAGAGTGCCCAGGTGAGCGCCGGCGAAATCAGGAACTTGAGCAGCAGGATCAGTGTCTGCGGGCCGAACTCGAAACGCAGGTTCTGCGCTGCAGCGACTTGCGCACCGAGCGTATAGAGCGCGAGCGGCGTGAAAATCGAGCCGAGAAACTGCATCGGCTGGGAAATCAGCGCCGGCAGGTCGACCTGCAGGCCGCGCAGCGCGAGGCCGATCGCCACCGAGGGGATGAGCGGCGTCTCGAATGCGCTTCGCAGCTTGCCGAGCCAGCCGCCGCCGCCCGGTGCCAGGAGCGCGACGCCGACCGTGCACACGAGGATCGACATCAGCGCGGTGAGCACGGACTGGTAGATCAGGTACTCCGGCCCGAACGCCAGCTGCGTCACCGGGATGCCGAAGAACCCGACGTTGGCGTAGGCGGCGCCGAGCCCCATCATCGGCCCCAGGCTGCGGCGCATGCGGAACAGAATGACGAGCAGCCAGCCGATCGGGATAAGGAAGAGGAACTGCACGATGCCGAGATAGAAAACCGGCCACACCACCGACAGCGGCTGGCGGCCCGAGGAGAGAAAGTGGATCAGGAACGCCGGCATCACCACGTAGACCTGTACCCGATTGAGCGTGCCGATATCGAGCTCGAGCCGGCCTTGCAGCAGATAGCCGAGTGCGACCAGCGTGATGATCGGCAGCGTCACCTGCGTCAGGATCTCGGTGAAGATGGTCATGCCGACGCCGCTCATGCCGCAGCACAGCGCGATCCGCAAGCAGGCGTCGCGCAACTCAGTGCCCCGCAACTTGCCGCGCGAGCAAAGCTTTCTCGCGCGCGTCCGAGTCATGGCGACATTGTTTTGACACGCTCGGCGTCGAGGATTAAGGTTGTGGATGGAACGAGGTCGGACGGGTCCCCTGCCTTCGAGGTTTCGAGGGTGCAAGCCCGGTGAAGCTCCCGAGGGGAGCGGCGGACCGACCGGACGGCCTCGTTCCCCACATCCTCCAGCCAGCGACCGCCTGCCGCGTCACGGTGCGCGCCGTGTGACGCCATGTCCGTTGGACCCGGCGTGCGCCGGTGATACGCCCGATCAACCGGGTCTCAAGAGGAACTGGATCGCGCCATGGCAATCTCCTCCACCGCCGTCGTCAACTCGCTGCTGGCGAGCTTCGCTTCGGGCAAGCGCTCAGACAAGCCGTACCGGCATTGGATCGTCGCCGGCTGCCTGCCGGCAGGTGCGGTCGAGGCAATCAACTCCTTGCCGTTTCCGGCCCCAGCGCTCGATGGAATCTCCGGCAAGCGCGAGGTGCACAACGCGACGCGGAAGTACTTCGACGCCGAGAACCGCGCGAAACACCCGATCGTCGGCGCGGTCGCGGATGCTCTGCAGGACAAGCGCGTGACCGGCGCGATCGAGAAGACCTTCGGCACGAAACTCGCCGGCTCCTACCTGCGCATCGAGTACGCGCAGGATACCGACGGCTTCTGGCTCGAGCCGCACACCGACCTCGGCGTCAAGCTGTTCACGTTTCTGCTGTACACGTCGACCGACCCGCGCCACACCGCGCTCGGCACCGACATCTATGACAGCGCGAAGAAGCACACCGGCCGCTCACCGTTCGTCGCCAACGGCGCGTTGATCTTCGTACCCTCGGATATAACGTATCACGGCTTCGAGCCGCGCAAGATCGAGGGCGTGCGCAAGTCGGTCATCATCAACTACGTGACCAACGAGTGGCGCGCGCGCGAGCAACTCGCCTTCCCCGACCGACCGATCTAGAATTTCAGCCCGGCCACCAGTCCGCATGTCCGCCGCAGATGGCGCCGGCGCGTCCTCGAGGCTCTGCTACGTCGCACCAATCAGCGGCCGATGTCGTGCTTGCCAATCGGGCCACTTGCTTATTGGATGGCCGGAGAATGACCAACGATGGAAATGCAGGCACCGTGATCGTCACCGGTGCTGCGCGTAGAATCGGCCGAGCGATCGCCGAGGAGCTCGCGCGCGCAGGCTGGAGTGTCGCGATCCATCATCGCAACTCGGCGGTCGACGCCGAGGCCGTGGCGGCGGGCGTGCGCGCCCGGGGCGGGCACGCGTGCGCGATACAGGCGGACCTGACCATGTCCGGCGGCATCGATCACGTCATTGCCGCCTGCAGAGCGTCGCTCGGGCCCGCGACCTGCCTCGTCAACAACGCCTCCGAGTTCCGCTACGACAGCCTCGACACGCTGACGCCCGAGAGCTGGGACGCGCATATGCGTATCAACCTCGAAGCACCGGTGCGACTCGCGCAAGCATTCGCCCGCGCATTGCCGACCGGCCGAAGTGGCAACATCGTCAACATCGTCGACCAGCGCGCCTGGAAGCTCACGCCCGAGTACTTCTCCTACACGCTGTCCAAGGCCGCGCTCTGGTCCGCCACGCAGATGATGGCGCAAGCGCTCGCGCCGCGAATTCGCGTCAACGCGATCGGGCCCGGGCCGGTGCTGCAGAGCGTCCATCAGACCGATGCGGAGTTCGCCGCCGAGCAGGCGGCAACGCTGCTCGGCCGTGGCACGGACCCCGCCGACATCGCCCGGGCCGTCCGCTTCCTCCTTGACGCCCCCACGATCACCGGCCAGATGATCGCGCTCGACGGCGGCCAGCATCTGGCCTGGCCGTTCGAGCGGCCTCCGGTCGCCGGACCCGACGCCACCGCCGCACCTTCCAAATCCCGAGGCTGAGCTTGGAACCGGACGACGACGAAGAGCCGTTGCACGCACCCCTCGCCAAGGAGGGACTCAGGCGGGTGATCGTGCGCGGCCTCGAGTTGATCGGCTCGATTGGGATCTACGAGCACGAGAAGCGCTACGAGCAGCGTGTCGTCGTCTCGCTCGATCTCGGTGTTCGCGACAGATACGACGGGCGGAGCGACCGCATCGAGCACGTCTACGACTACGATCAGGCCATCAGCGCCGTGAAATTGACGGTCGAGAGCGGGCATTTCAATCTGATCGAGACGCTCGCGGAGCGGATCGCGCAAGCCTGTCTCGCCGACCCGGAGGTCGTCACCGCGCGCGTGCGCATCGAGAAGCCGGACGTGCTGCCCGCCTGCCGCGCGGTCGGCATCGAGATCGTGCGCCGCCGCGCCTGAGCTCGCGCAACTCTCGCTGGCGGAACACGATTGCGCGGGATTGCCACAATTCCTCCCCGAACCGCCCCAACTCGCGCCCCAAACATCGCCGACCAATTCCAGCCAAGCCGCGGGGGCGGCTTAACCACTCGTTAACGTTAAGGGTCTAACAACGATCCCGGCGTAACGCGTGGTCCCATCGGATCGCGACAGTCATTAGTTCGGGTGTACGCACATGAAAGCTCGGGTCGGAGCATCGCTGCTCATTGCATTCGCCGTGGCCACCAGCCTCGCTGCTGAGGCCGCCTCCCTCCCGCAGATCAAGGCCTCCGACAAGAACCGCGTGCCCGAGTGCGCCACGCCGGGGCGGCTGATGGCCTATCTCAAATCCCGCAATCCGGGGGTGGAAGCACGCTTCGAGAGCGTCGCCACCGAATACATGCGCCATGGCGAAGAGCTTGGCCTCCGCTGGGACTGGGCGTTCTACCAGATGATCGTCGAGACCGGCTCGCTCAAGTTCCGCAATGCAGGTGGGCGCGGCGACGTGAGCCCGTCACAGAACAACTTCGCAGGCATCGGCGCGACGGGGAAAGGCGCGCCCGGCGAAAGCTTCCGCGACATCGGCACGGGCGTCCTCGCGCATCTGCAGCACCTGATGCTCTATGCCGGCCAGCCCGTCGACAATCCGGTCGCCGAGCGCACGCGCAAGGTGCAGGAATGGAAAATCGTGCACCCCTGGGCGCAGAAGCTCGGCCGGCCGGTTACGTTCACCGACCTGAGCGGCAAGTGGGCGGCCAACGACTACAAGTACGGCGACACGATCAAATCGGTCGAGGACCGCTTCACGGAGGAATTCTGCGGCAGGCCCGACCCGCGACCCGAGCTCGTGGCGGAGGCGCGAAAGGGACGCAAGGCGAGTCTCGCTGCATCCAGCGAGCAGCCGGCTTCAACTCCCAAGGTCACCGGCGCCGATCTTGCCAAGAAGGCGATCGAGCAGGCGCGGGCCGAGGGCTCGGCGCAGCGCTCGGGTCTTGGCGCGCAGGCGCTGGCCAGGTCGGTCGACGCGGTGGCGCCGGCTGCTTCCGCAGCAGCGGATGGACCAAAGGCCGGCGCGAGCTCTGTCGGCCTCAATGTGCTCAACTCCACGAAAGCGGAAGGCGACGTCGTCAAGACCGAGCGGCCGGCGTTCGTGCAGGCCGCCGCAGCAGCCGCGCTGACTGCCAAGGTCGCCACGCCGAGCCCGGCTCCGGTACTCAAGTGCCGCGTGTGGACGGCGAGCTACGGTGGGCAGAAAGCGATCATCATCAAGGCCGTCGCCGACCAGCACATCAACTACACCGTGCTCGACGTGAACGACGGGGCCGAGAAGCGCGAGTCGGAGGCCTACATCGCTGCCTACGCCAAGGGCGGCCAGCAAGTCGGCGAGTTCGCAAGCCAGTCGCTCGCGCTCGACAAGGCCTTCGACCTCTGCCCGGAAGGCTGATCTCGAGAGCAAGCCGTTTCCAGAAACGCAACGAGGCTGAAGCGCGCTTCAGCCTCGCATCATTTCCGCGGTAGCTGAGAGCGCTTGGCTCAGCTCGTCGCCGGCACCGGGATATTTCCGACCGGAGGCTGTGCGCCCGCCGTCGGATCCTCCGATCGGCGTGACTTGCCTTCGAAGAACGCCCCCTGCTCGATTGCCAGAGTCTGATGGAACACGTCGCCTTCGACATGGCTCGACGACTGGAGCATCACCTTGCGACCGCGGACCGAGCCGAGGACATGGCCGCGCACGACCACCTCCTCGCCGACGATGCCGCCCGTAATGCGCGCGCGCTCACCGATCACGATGTGGGTGCCGTAGAGATCGCCCTGCACCTCGCCGTCGACCTGCACCTCGCCCTTGGAGACGAGATTGCCGACGATCGTGAGATCTGGCCCGATGACCGAAGGACTGCCCCGTTCGCCAGAGCGCGCGGTGGGGGCGGCCCGACTGTTTATCGCAGCGTGGGCCTGGGCAAGTCCGTTGGCCGGAATGGCCGGTGGTGCGAGCGTCGACACACCGGTCAGCGGATCCTTGTCGGACTTCTTGCTCGTGAAGTTCGAAAGCATGACGGAACAACCTCCTCGGTAACGCGAGGCTCAACCCCAACCTGGGTCAGCCGCGACGCGGCTCCTCACCCCCTGCTCCCCCCTGGCCGGCATCACCGTCCGGGTCGATTGTCAGGTGCTGTTGGGTAGCACAACTTTGCGGCGAGGTCATCGCAGTCCTGCACGGAATGACGATTTTCTGCAGTGTGCCGCAGCGAGCACCATATGGCCGCAGTTCGACGCCCGCCCGGAACATGATCTGTGAAAATGCGAGAAGGACCGGAAAGTCCGCCGTCACCGCGTCACACCGAGGGCCGACAGCGGCTTGTAGAAGCCCGGTGTCAGTCCGGCCTCCGACCGGGCCTTGTCGTTGAATGGCGGCTTGATCGGCCCACGGAAATTCGCCCGCACCAGCAGGTGGAAGGTCGGCTCGGGCGGCAGGCCCTGTCGCGCGCACAGATAGCGGAACCACTTTGCCCCGAAGGCGACATGGCGTTTCTCGTCCCGGTAGATGATGGCAAGGATCGCGGCCGAAGCGGTGTCGCCGGCGGCCTCTAAACCGGCGATGGTCGAAGGGCCGACGTCCAGACCACGCGCCTCGAGCACCAGCGGCACCACTGCGATGCGGGCGAGGAGGTCGTGACCGGTTGCCTGCGCCGCCTGCCAGAGACCGTCGTGGGCGGGCAGATCGCCATAGCGGCCGCCAAGCCCGACGAGCCGCGCCGCAAGCAGCTCGAAATGCTTGGCTTCCTCGAGTCCGACCTGCACCCAGTTGTCGAAGAAGGCCCTTGGCACATCGGCACGGGCGAAACGGCCGACCAAATCCCAGGTAATGTCGACGGCGTTCATCTCAATGTGCGTCAGCGCATGCAAGAGCGCAAACCTGCCTTTCTCGCCACCCGCCGAGCGACGCGGCATCGAGCGCGGGGCGAGCAACTCGGGCCGCTCCGGACGGCCGGGCCGATCAGGCATCATTTCACCTGCGCTCAGGTGACCGAGGGACAGCCCGCCGCCGAGCCACGCCTTGGCGGTCGCCCGGGCGTAACGCGTCTTCCGCGCCGGATCAGGCTCGGTCACGATCGCCAGCGCGCATTCGGCAAGCGACCCGAACGGGTGCTCGGCATCGCCCGGTGCTTTCTGCAACTCCGCCATCGCCCGCTTCATCGATCTACCGCTTCAAGACATGGAGCGCCCGGAGAACCTCCGCGGCGTGACCCGGCACCTTGACCTTGCGCCAGCTCTTGGCAACCACGCCCTGGCCATCGATGAGAAACGTCGCGCGCTCGACGCCCATGTGCGTCCGCCCATACATGGATTTCTCGACCCATACGCCGAACGCCTCCGCGGCCACCTTCGATTCGTCCGTTGCGAGACGGACGGTCAGTGCGTGCTTCCTGCGGAACTTCTGATGGCTGGCGGCGCTGTCGGGCGAGACGCCGACGACATCGGCACCGGCCGAGGCGAATTGGTCCGCCAGGCAGCTGAAATCCTTGGCCTCCGCCGTGCAGCCCGAAGTGTCGTCCTTGGGATAGAAATAGAGAACCAGTGGCTTGCCTTCGAGCTTGCCCAACTCCAGCAATTGGCCGTCGTCCAGCAGTAGCTTAAATTGCGGGGCCGGCTTGCCATCCACGACCATGGTCGATCCGCCTTTCTTTCGACGCTTTTCCCAACGCAGTTCGGATGTTACGTGACTAAATAGATTTCGGTTCGCGGGGCCGGTCGTCGGCTCCGATGGGCGTGCGTCCGGGGGGATGCGCGTCGACCCGGTTGTCATGGCACGCCGGAGGAGCGGTGGGAACGGCGTCACCCCGAAGCAGGACGGCGACGCGGCCGCGCACGCGGCCGCCATCGCCGAGGCGCGCACGGTTCGCATCCGGCCCGCTGATGCGTGGACTAGCCGGCCGGCTCTGGCTTCTGTCGAAGGTGCTGCTCCCGATCGCGCTCATCCTCTCGATCGGCGCCGGCGTCCTCTACGTGCGGCTGCTCAACGGTCCGATCTCGCTCAAGTTCCTTGCAGGTCCGATTGCGCACAGCATCGCCAAGGAGCTGCCCGACGTCCGCGTCGCGGTGGAGGACGCTATCGTCGCGCTCGGCGCCGACAACAGTCTCGAATTCCGCCTGCGCAACGTGCGCTTCACCGACACCGACGGCGCGCTCGTGGCGCTCGCGCCGCAGGCCGCAGTGGAGGTCAGCACGGAAGCGCTGTGGTCGGCCCGCATTGCGCCGAGCAAAGTGGTCCTCATCGCGCCGCGTGTGCTCGTGTTCCATGCGCCAGACGGCAGCTTCTCACTGACTTTCGCCAAACCGACGGAGGCGACGGGCAGCGAGGTGTGGCCGGAGCCGGCGGCGCGCGCCGGCGAAGCGACAGAGGTCGTGCCCGAGGCGACGATCCAGCTGCCCAAGCTCGACTTCGTCCGGATCCTCTCCGAAGCCGCTGCCAGGGCGCGCAAACGCTCTGCGGCCTCATCGTACCTGCGCGACATCGGCGTGCGCAACGCGACCGTGATTTTCGATCAGAACGGCCAGCAAACGATGTGGCGCGTGCTCGAGGCCGACATCGATCTCGAGCATAAGAAGCGGCGCAGCACCGTCGACGCGAGTGCTGCGATCGCGTCGGCCTACGGCGTCTGGACGCTCGCCACGCGCATCGAGGAGTCGGAAAAGGAGCAGTCCATCGTCGCGACGACGACCGTGCGCGACCTGGTGCCCCGCACACTCTCGCAGTTGTTACCGCGCCTCGGCCCGCTCAGCGCCCTCGAGGTGCCGATCTCCATCGAAGCCCGCTTCGAGCTATCCTCCACCGGCGAGCTGCGCGATGCGACAGCACAGGTATCTCTCGCGCCGGGCCGCATCGTGCTGCCGGGCGCGCTTCACCTGGCGACGCCGGTAAAGAGCGGCGCCCTCGATCTGCGCTACGACCATGCGCGAGGTCGCTTGGATGTCGTGCGCGGCGAAATCGAGTGGGCCGGCGGCCGCATCGCCGGCCAGGGCTCGGCAACGCGCATGGGCACTCCGGCCGCGCCGGGGCCCTGGGCCGTCGAACTCCGCAGCACGGCGGGAATGCTGATCGCACACGACCTCGATCGCTCCCAAGTCGCGATCGACGACGCGCGGGTGCAGGCGACGATCGATCCCATCGGCGGCACCCAGCAGGGACAGGCCTCGCTCCGGGCCGGCGGCGCACGCATCTCGCTCGCCGGATCGCGCGGCGCGGACCCCGAGACGCAGCCCTTGCGGCTCGACGGGCAGACCAGCGCCATGCCGCTCGCGACACTGAAGGCGGTTTGGCCGCGCTGGCTCGCGCCGCGCGCGCGTCAATGGGTCGGCGAGCAGATCACGCGCGGGCAGGTGCAATCGACGACCTTCAAGATGATCGGCTCGCCGCTCGCGTTCAGCGGCGGCGCGACGGCGCGCGAGCAGCGCCTGTCGATGAGCCTAGAGGCGACCGACCTGCAGATCGTACCAGTGCCCGGCATGTCGCCGATCGAGGCGCCGCGCGTGCTGGTCCGCGTCGAGGGCTCTGGCCTCGAGATCACGATCCCCGAGGGTACGGTGACGCCTGCTCCAGGGCGGCGCATTCAGCTGAAAGGCGGCCGACTGACGGCGGTCGACATCCTCGGCGAGCGGCCTGCATCCGAGCTCGTCTTCCGGGCCCAGGGCGGGCTGCCGGCGGCCCTGGATCTCGTTGCGCAGGAGCCGATCGCACTGACGAAATCACTCGCCGCGCCGACCGACGGCATCGACGGCAAGGTCGACGGTCAGTTCCGCCTGCAGATGCCGCTCGTCTCGAACCTCTTGCCATCTGAAGTCAAGACCGATGCCAAGGTGCGGCTCACCGACCTGCGCGCGCGCCATGCCTTCGGCACCACCGACGTGCAAGGCGGCACGATCGCCATCGACGTGACCGAGAAGGCCGCCGAGGCGAAAGGCGACCTGCTCGTCGGCGGAGTCAACGCCAAGGTCGGCTGGCAGCGCATCTTCGGTGCGAGCGAGGACAAGCAGCCGCCGCTGCGCATCTCCGCCATGCTCGACAATGCCGACCGCAGCCAGCTCGGCCTCGACATCAACCACATCGTGCAGGGCGAGATGCCGGTCGAGCTGATGGTCGTCCGCGATGCCCGGAACGAGCCACAGGTGCGTGTCAGGGCCGATCTCACCAATGCGGACCTCGTGCTCCAGAATCTCGCCTGGCGCAAGCCGCCGGGCCGCACGGCGACGGTGCAGTTCGATGTGGCGAAGGGCACGCGACACAAGACCGAGCTGCAGAATTTCAAGCTCGTCGGCGATGACGTGGCGGTCGACGGCTGGCTCGCGCTCGATGCTCAGAACAAGCTGCGTGAATTCCTGTTTCCCGATTTCTCGATCAATGTGATCTCGCGGCTCGAGCTGCAGGGTGTGCTGCGCGCCGACAACGTCTGGGAGGTGAAGGCGAAAGGGGCGACCTACGACGGGCGCGAGTTTTTCCGCTCGCTGTTTTCGGTCGGGCAGCTCGTCGAAAAACCGCTGCCGGTTCGCAAGGACGTGGCGGGGCTCGACCTCAGGGCCGAGATCGACAATGTCGTCGGCTATGCCGAGACGCCGCTGCGCGCGGTGCGCATCCAGCTCTCCAAGCGCCAAGGCCAGCTCACCCAGATCGCTGCGCGGGGTGCGCTCGAAGGCGGCCGCACCCTCGAGGCCAGCCTGCAGCCGACGCCCGGCGCGCCGCGCGCGCTGATCGCGCGATCCGACGATGCCGGCCAGGCCTTCAAGCTCGTCGGCTTCTATCCGAACCTCCAGAACGGCCGCATGCGGCTCGAGGTCAATCTCGACGGGCGGGGTGCGGTCGAGAAGAACGGGTTGCTTCAGGTCGAGGCCTTCCAGATCCTCGGCGACCCCGTGATCAACGAGGTGCTGCAGGTTTCCGACGATGGCCGCGCGCAAGTCGACACCTCGAAACGCGGTCCGCGCCGCCAGGTCGTCCGCCAGGTATTCGAGTTCGACTGGATGCGTGTGCCGTTCCTGGTCGGCAGCCAGCAGTTCGTGCTCTCGGATTCGGAAATCCGGGGACCGCTGGTCGGTGCGGTGATCCGCGGCAAGGCCGATTTTCGGCAGCGCTTCGTCAGTCTCGGCGGCACCTATGTGCCGCTGCAGGGCCTCAACTCGGCGATCGGCGCCATCCCCGGCCTCGGTCAGTTGCTCGCCGGCCCGCGCGGCGAAGGCATCCTCGGAATCACCTTCGCGATCCAGGGCCCCATGGCGCAGCCGCAAGTCATCGTCAATCCGCTGTCGCTGATGGCGCCTGGCATCTTCCGCGAGATGTTCCAGCTGACCAATCCGACGCCCTACATCACGCCGCCGCAGGTGAAGGACGAGCGGACCAAGGCTCCGCCAGAGCAGCGTGCGCGCGCCTCGAGCACACCGGCCTCCGCAGCCAACGTGTCCAATGCGCCGCGCGTCGAGCCGCAGATCCAGGGTGGCTGGTCGTCGGAGACGACACCGGCGGGGAAGAAGAAGTAGATAAGTTCAGGCGTCGATCGCGTGCGGCCGCCGCATTGTGGCTGGCCGGAGGGTTTTGTACTCTCCGCGTACGGGGGACCCTTCTCGGAGCATCTGCAATGGGCGACACGGCTTCGCCGCTGGCCGAAATCGTCGATATTGCGCCTGCCGCACGCAGTTATCGGCAATTGTGGATCGCGGTCCGCATAATGGCGACCCTGCCGTGCTTGTTCATCTATTTCTATGCCTCGATCATATTGTTCAAGCTCCATGGAGTGAAGCTTGACGATCGCGGGTACGGTTCCAGGGCAGCGGTCAGCTGGCAGGGGTTCGTCGAAAAGTCCTGGTTGAACCACGCAGTCGACACGGCGCTCGTCCCGCTGGCCGTCGTATTCCTCTTCTGCGCCGCGCGCTACTCGCGCAAGGCGGTTCTTGGTGCAATCGTCATCGGTCTCGTGCTGGTCGTTCGCATGGTGGCCGATGGCATCGATCAGGACAATTTCAAGGATCGCGATGTGCTGCCGCTGACGTGGATCGGACTGGTGCTCACGAGCTACGCGCTGGCGATCTGGTCGGGAATTGCACTGGCTCGCAAGTCCAATGTGTTGGGGCAGCTGAGCGCGCTTCAGTTGGCGTCGCGTTTCGAGAAGGTTGCTGCGCTGCGCCGACAGACGTTCTGGTCGATACGATGGTCCAGGACATGGATGCTGGTCGCGGCGCTGGTGGCCTCGTTTTTGGTCTACTATGGCATCGGTTCCGTCGGCATGCGGATTATGCGCGATGTCCTCGTCATCCCAAATGATCTGTATTCGGATTATAGACAGCTCGAGGCGTTGGCCGAGAGCCGCCCGTGGACCGTGGTCGCAATTGCGGCGATGTCGACTGCCTCGATCCTGGTCACGGCCGCCGTCGCCTATTTCGCGTGGCGCGCGGCTCTGCGGCGGGTCCGGCGCAGCGCCGAGGAGGTGATCGCGGACCACGACTACCGGCCATTGCTGTTTCTCCGCTCGTTCCAGGACGAGAATGCGCAGGCACGACCGCGCAAGCTCTTTCAGTGGCTGTTCCGTATCAGGCCGCGTCTCGAGGAGTTCCTCGTCAATCGCGTATCGCGTCTGGGTCCCGCCGTGGCGATCGGCCTGCCGGGCGAGAGGGTGCCACCTCTCGGGGCCTTGCGCGCCTACTACGCCGACGATCAATGGCAAGGGGCCGTGCTTGGCTGGATGCAGCGATCCTATGCCATCGTCGTGCTCGGCGGCATTTCCCAGCATGTACTGTGGGAATTGCGCGAGGTGCTGCGCAGAGACCTCGCTGGTCGACTCGTGCTGATCATTCCGCCTGATGCCGCTTTGGACGCGCGGCGCACGCGCTGGAGCGTCCTGCGTCACGTGGCTCAACGCACGCCGTGGGAAGCGTCCTTGGCATCACTGGCACCGGAGCGTTTGCTCGCTGTCGTGTTCGATCGCGGCGGGCGCGTGCTCGCCATCGAGGGCTCGACCGAGCACCAGTCCGACTACGAGTTCGCGTTGCAGGTCGCGGTGTCGGCGTTGGCTGGCGCCAAGCCGCACGCGGGCGTGAATTTGGCCGATCGGCCCTGGGACCGGTCGATCCCGGCAACTACACCGGCCGATCCCCCTTCTGCACCTTGAGCGTCCGGTTGTCGGCGGCGGGCAGCATGCGGGCGGGGTCGCGGGTGACGACGCAGTCGATCACCGTCGGGGTCGAGGTGTTGGCGAGGCCTTCGCTGAGCGCCGCCGCGACCTTCTCCGGATCGGTGACGCGGATCGCGTGGCAGCCGAACCCCCGGGCGATCTGGGCATAATCCATCTCGACGAGGTCTGAGGACTGGTAGTTGCCCTTGCCGTAGACCGCGTGCTGGAGCGCCTTCACATAGCCCGATGCCGCGTTGTTGAAGACGACCGTCACGAAGTTGGCGCCGACGCGCCGGGCCGTCTCGAGCTCGCCGAGGCTCATGTTGAAGCCGCCGTCGCCGGTGAGCGCGACGACGCGGCGCCGGCCCGCCGCGATCTGCGCACCGATGCCGCCCGGCACGCCATAGCCGATGGAGGCGAAACCCCGGTCGGGCAGGAAGTGGCGGCCCGCCTGCTTGGTGTCGAGCATCAGCCCGCCCCAGTGCGCTGCAAAGCCGCCATCGGCGACGACGATACCGTCGGTCGGCATCACCTTGTTGAGCTCGCCCATCAGGCGGCCGACGTTGATCGGCGTCTCCGTGGACTCGAGCCTGTCGGCGGCGCCTTCACGCCATTCCGCCATGCGCTTCGGGATCTCGGCGAGGTAGGCATTACGTGCACCGGCCCTGCTCCTGCCGAGTGCCGCCGCGAGATCCTCGAGCGCGAGCCGCGCATCGCCGGCCAGCGCAACATCGGCGCGCGTGGTGCGGCCGATCTCGGTCGGCTCGATTTCGACGTGGATCAGCGGCTTGCCGGGCGGGATCAGCGCGAAGCGCTTGGTCGCGATCTCACCGAGCTTGCAGCCGACGACCAGCAGACAGTCCGATTGCGCGACGAGCGCGTTGGCGATGCGGTCGTAGCGGCCGAAGAGGCCCGCCGACAGCGGATGCACGCACGCAATCGCGCCCTTGCCGCTCATCGTATGGGCGACCGGGATCGCCTGCTCGGTGGCGAGCTTCTGAAGCGCGGCATAGGCCGCCGAGATGTGCACGCCGCCGCCGGAGAGGATCAGCGGCCGCTCGGCTTTCGCCAGCATCGCCGCCGCACGCTCCACATCGGCCGAGGCGGGGCGCGAGCGCCGCGCCTGGGCAGCGAGCGTGCCGGGATCAACCCAGAAGTCGTCTGCGTCGAAATCGTGCTCGGCGTGGGCGACGTCCTCCGGCACGTCGATCAGCACCGGACCCGGGCGACCGCTCGTCGCCACCGCAAATGCGCGACGCACGTGCTCGGGGAGCCGCCGGATCACCTCGACGCGGATCACCTCCTTGACGACCGGGCGCAGGATCTCGAGCTGACGCGTCTCCTGCGTCATGTTCTTGGTCGCGTGCTCGCGGTTGGCATTGCCGGTGATGACAATCATCGGCAGCCCGGCATTGAGGCTCTCGACGATGCCGGTGACGAGGTTCGTTGCGCCCGGCCCGAGCGTCGCATCGACCACCCCCGGCCGGTTGGTGACCTTGGCGTAGGCATCGGCTGCGAAGGCGCCCGCGCGCTCGTCATTGATGAGGGTGTGCTTGAGCCTCAGCGCGCGGCACGCCTCGTAGAACGGCAGCAACTGGAACCCGCCCATGCCGAACAGCGGGCCGACGCCTGAAAGCTTCAGCATCTCGGCGAGTGCCATACCGCCGCTCATCCGGCGCGTCGAGTTCGAGATGGGCACAGTCATATCGTCGATCCCCCGAGTTCCTTCGCGCGCGCCGCGACCATGGCCGCGACAAAGTCCTTGCAGCTCTGACCGATCGCGCCGCCATGGCGCCCGGCCGTCATGTTGATCGCCGAGATGCAGCCGTCCTCATAGGTCGACATGCCGTCGCCGATGCGGGCGGAGAAAGCGGAAACGCAGGCGGCCGCAATGCCGCGCGGATCGAGCGCCGGCAGCCGCGAGATGCCGGCATCATCGATGCCGCGGTCGGCATCGTTGCAGACGACCGCGAAGACGGGATGCTTGATCGCCGTCGCCGGGTTGCCGCCGAGCACGCCGCCGTGCGACGCGGTGACGACGATATGGCCGACATCTGCGGCGGTGACGAGCGAGATCGAGTCCACGGCGACGACATCGATGCCGGGCCGGCCCGCCGCGGCGATCGTCGAGCGGTGCTCGGCGGCCGATCCAGGCGCCGGTGATGGCACGAGATTGGCACCCGCAAGCAACCCGAGCGCCTCGCGGCAAGCCATCCCGACGACGAGGCCGAGGGCCGCCGCCGGCCGGTTGACGAACGACAGCCGGCCGCGAGCCACCCCATCCGTACCATTTCCGATCCGCGCCGAGCGATGCGAGATCGCTGCCGCCGGGACGCCGAGCCGCTCGAGCAGCAGTACGCCACCGAGGCCTGCCTGCTCGCGGCCAATGCCGGCGTCATTGAGAATGAGGGCACCGATACCCATCGATGCTGCATGATGGCCGGCATAGATGCCGCCATGCGAGGCACAGTGAGCTGCCATGCCGCGGTGCGCGTCGGTGAGATGGGTCACGCTGTCGAGAATCAACGGCCCTTTGGTCATCTGCAGCTCGATGATTTGCGTAACTCCCAGCCTTTGCGGCTCAGCGCGCGGCCTGCTGGCGGCTCTTCTTGGCGACGCATTGCGCCGGGCAGCTCCCCATGCACTTGCTGAAGGCCCGAATCTCCTTTGCCGCGCAGACGTTCTTGCAGTGGGCCTGGCAACCCGGAACCTGGGCGCTCGCAGGGCGCGGCCAACCCTGCAGTGCGAGTGTCGCGAGGAGGGCGAGCAAGCAGGCCGCAGCGAGTGAAGCACGCACGACATTTAACTTTCGGGGTCGCCGATGCACGTCGACATTAGGCACCCTCGCGCGCGCCTGCAACACGCCATCGCTCCGCATCACCGCGAGCGCACTCTCAAGCAGGCCAAGAAGAAACCCTTTGACCTGATCCAGTGGGTCGGCTTTCTGGTTGGTATCGTCATTGCCGTGGGCATCACCCGGTACAGTGTCGCGGGGCTGGGACTCGTCGATCGGCTGGCTGCGGCGGTCGCAAATCTCGTGATCGCCGTCCCCAATCTTGTCCTGCTGGTCGGGCCGTTCCTCTTCCGGCGCACACGACGCGGACGGTGAACCTGATGGGAATCGGTTTTGAGGCGTCGACTGAGCATCGGCGCCGCTGGATCGCGGAAGTACGTTTTGCAACAGAATCGGCCCATGGCCGACGAGCACCCATTTCATTCAAACGTCGGCGCGGACGGACGTCCAGCGGAACCACAGGACGACGACGGAGCAAGCCGCTGCCCCTCACCCTAACCCTCTCTCCCGACTGCAGAAGTCTGAGGAGAGGCGACGCGAGGCTCAGCGCACCGCCCCACCAGACGCGCCGCGACGCATTTCTTGAATCCTCAACCCTTTGCGCGTATGTGCTTCGCTGCGAGAACGGGCACCGATCTGGCGGCGATGGGCGCCGCCGGCCGGCTCGCGAGAAGGGCTACGGGACTGGTCATGGGCTACAAGGTCGCTGTCGTCGGCGCCACGGGCAACGTGGGCCGGGAAATGATGAACGTGCTGGCCGAGCGGCGCTTCCCCGCCGACGAGGTCTACGCCATCGCCTCGCGCCGTTCGCTCGGCACGGAGGTTTCCTTCGGCGACAAGACGCTCAAATGCCAGGACCTCGAGCAGTTCGACTTCGCCAAGGCGGATTTCTGCCTGATGTCGGCAGGCTCCACCGTGTCGAAGGAGTGGTCGCCGCGGATCGGCCAGAAGGGCTGCATCGTGATCGACAACTCGTCGGCCTGGCGCTACGACCAGGACGTGCCGCTGGTCGTGCCCGAGGTCAACGCCGACGCGGTCGCCGGCTACCGCAAGAAGATGATCATCGCCAACCCGAACTGCTCGACGGCGCAGATGGTCGTCGTGCTGAAGCCGCTGCACGACGCGGCGCGGATCAAGCGCGTCGTCGTATCGACCTACCAGTCGGTGTCGGGCGCCGGCAAGGACGCGATGGACGAGCTCTTCATGCAGACCAAGGGCAAGTACGTGCCCGGCCGGGAGGTCGAGCCGAAGAAGTTCCCGAAGGAGATCGCCTTCAACGTCATTCCACACATCGACGTCTTCATGGAGGACGGCTACACGAAAGAGGAATGGAAGATGCTGGTCGAGACCAAGAAGATTCTCGATCCGAAAATCAAGGTGACGGCGACCTGCGTGCGCGTCCCGGTGTTCGTCGGCCACTCGGAGGCGGTCAATCTCGAGTTCGAGCGCCCGATCACGGTCGAGGAGGCGCGTGCGATCCTCAGGGAAGCGCCGGGCATCATGGTCGTCGACAAGCGCGAGGACGGCGGCTACGTCACGCCGGTCGAGGCGGCGGGCGAGTTCGCGACCTACGTGTCGCGGATCCGCGAGGACACCACCGTCGAGAACGGCCTCGCCATGTGGATCGTCTCCGACAACCTGCTGAAGGGTGCCGCGCTCAACGCGGTGCAGATCGCCGAGACGCTGATCAACCGCAAGCTGGTGAAGAAGGCGGCCTGATCCTCGCGCAACCGTTGCAATCCAGGCCAGCGGGTCGCACGATCCGCCGGCCTTTGCTTTGTGGTAGCCTCGAGGGAGGCATTCGAAGCCTCCGTGAAATCCGTGCCCGTGTCGACGAAGCTGAAGATCAAGTCCGTCACGGTCCTGCCCCTGCGCATCCCGTTCTCCGACGGCAGCGCCGGCGTCGGGCTCGTGCCGTCGAAATGGACCCACCTCGACATCGCGCTGGTCCGCGCGGAAACCGCCGATGGCCTCGTCGGCTGGGGCGAGGCGTTCGCCTACTCCTGTCTGCGCGCGACATGCGCGGCAATCGAGGACATGGTCGCGCCGCTGGTCGCGGGCCGCGAGGTGACCGACATCGCCGCGCTCAATCTCGAGCTGCAGCAGAAGCTGCATCTGCACGGCCGCTACGGCATCACCATGTTCGCGATCTCGGGCGTCGACATCGCGCTGTGGGATCTCGCGGCGAAGGCCCGTGGCGTCTCGCTTGCGCGGCTGCTCGGTGGCCGCGAGCGCGAGCGCATTCCGGCCTACGCCAGCCTCGTGCGCTACGCCGAGCCGAAGCTCGTGCAGGGACTATGCGAGCGGGCGGTCGAGCTCGGCTATCGCGACGTGAAGCTGCACGAGATCGCGCTCGCGGCGATCGATGCGGGTCGCGCCGGCGCCGGCACCGGCGTGCGGCTGACCACCGACGTCAACTGCAACTGGTCTCGGGCCGACGCCGAGCGCCTGCTGCCCCACATGAAGCGGCTCGAGCTTTTCTGGGTCGAGGAGCCGATCTTTCCGCCGGACGATGCGGAAGCGCTCGCCGATCTGCAGGCCCGCTTCGGTGTGTCCATTGCGTCGGGCGAGAACGCCTGCACGGCGATCGAGTTCGCCCGGACGGTCCCGTGGATCGCCTACGCGCAGCCGAGCGTCACCAAGGTCGGTGGCATCTCGGAGTTTCTCCGAGTTGCAGCGCTCGCCAAGGCCGCCGGCAAGACGCTGATGCCGCACTCGCCCTACTTCGGCCCCGGCTACTGGGCAACGCTGCAGCTCGAGGCGCATCTGGCGCACACGGGTCTCTTCGAGCACCTCTGGATCGAGCCGGACGCCTACCTCTCGGCGGACATCCCACTGCCGCGGGACGGATTTGTCGACGTGCCGGACTCGCCAGGCCTCGGGTTCGCTCCCGACCCCGATGTGATCGCGCGTTTTCGCGTGAGGTGAGGCACCCATGGCGAGCATTCTCTGTCTCGGCGCCGGCGCGGTCGGCGGCTACTATGCGGGACGGCTGGTCGAGGCCGGCTCCGCCGACGTGACGTTCCTCGTGCGCGAGCGGCGGCGCCGGCAACTCGCCGAGCATGGCCTCGAGGTCGAGAGCCCGTGCGGCGACTTCCGCGTTCCCGTGAAGGCCATGCTTGCCGAGGAGCTCACGGGCTCGTTCGACTTCGTGCTGATGACCTGCAAGGCCTATGATCTCGACACGGCGATCACCTCCATACGCCCCGCCGTCGGCCAGCGCACGACGATCGTGCCGCTGCTCAACGGCTTCCCGCATCTCGACCGCTTGAACGCCGAGCTCGGGGCCGACCGCGTGCTCGGCGGCTTTGCCAGCATCGCCGTCACCATGCAGCCCGACGGGCGGATCAAGCACCTCAATGACTGGCAGTACATCACCTTCGGCGAGCAGGACGGAAAAATGACCGACCGCGTCCGGCTGCTCGAGGCGGCTTTGCGCGCGAGCCGGATCGGCGAGGCGGCGATCGGAGTACCCGACATCCAGCAGAAGATGTGGGAAAAGCTCGTGCTGCTCGCCACGCTCGCGAGCGTGACGACGCTGATGCGCGCCTCGATCGGCGAGATCGCGCGGGCACCCGGCGGCATCGCCACGATGCAACTGGTATTCGAGCACAATGCCGAGATCGCCGCCCGGTCCGGCCACCCGATGCCGGAAGCCTACTTGGCGCAATACCGTGCGCTGTTCTCGGATTCGAGCCTGCCGATGACCGCATCGATGCTGCGCGACATCGAGGGCAAGGGGCAGATCGAGGCCGACCACATCGTCGGCTACATGCTGGAGAGGGCCCGCGCCACCGGCGTCGACGACACGCTGCACGCTCTCTCGTACCTGCACCTGAAGGCCTACGAGCAGCGCCGCGCGGCAGGGCGGCTGTAGGCCGTTCCCGCGAGCGCCCGGCGCGGCTCAGCCGCGCGTTTGCTGGGAGGCCCGCTCCGGCGTCGGCTGGGCCGCCCTGCTCGCGGACTCCGACCGGATGCGCGGACTGGCGAGCGCGCCGTCGATCAGCAGCGCATCCGGCTTGCCAGTCGGCGTCGCCGCGCCGCCCATGAGGACACGGGCATCGAGCCGCCCGCTCGTCAGATTGACGGTTCCCGAAGCAGTGACGGATGCCTCGCCGCTGCCGATCTGCGCCTGCTCCGCGGTGACCTCGCCGTTCCTGACCGCGAGTTTCATGTCCAGAACTTCGAACGCGGTGGCGCCGCGCGGGGCCACCGGCCAGCCCTCGAGCTCGCGCTTCAGGGCGAGACCGAGCAAGGTCCTCAGATCGATGCCGATCCGGCCGCCGTCGCGCAGCGCGATGCTCAGCTTGCCGGTCGCGGACCTGTACAGCTCCTGCGTCGACAGACCTGCTGCCGTCAGATCGGCGACGATGGTCGCCGGACCGCTCAGCACCTGCGAGCCGAGGAGGCTCTCGCTGAGACCCGCCGCCTCGATCCGTTCGATCTTGCCGCGCACCACCACCTTCGGCTGCGAGCCCGTATAGTCGATGCTGATCTGCCCCGAACCGGCGCCACCCTTCAATTCGAGGTCTGCAATGTTGGTCAGCAGTCGGCCATCCTTGACGGTGAGCGCCGCTGCGGTCCGACCTGCCTCGACACCTGCGGCCCGCACCCTGTCGGCGGAGATGCGCAGGTCGGCGTCCAGCTGCCGCACGAGAGAGGCCGAAATGTCGCCACCTGTCAGCCAGCTCCACCACGCTGAGAGCCGCATCCCGTCCTGCTTCGTCGCCGAGAAGTAGGGCTGCAGATCGAGCGTCTTGTAGGCGACCGTCCCCGAGAGGCTCGGACGTTGGGTCGAGAGCTTGAGCACAAGGGCCCCGGTCGCCTCGCTGCCATCCATGCTGAATTGCGCGGAGTTCACGGCGAGTCCCTGCTCGGACCAATCGAGCGTGCCTTTGAGCTTGAGATCGCGCAAGCCGGGGCCAGAGGTCCAGCCACCGGCGAAGAGGCGCGCGAGAGCCCGCACGCGCGGCACGGCGGCGTCGAGCTGGCCTTGGAATCCGGGCTTCGAACCCGCGACCAGCGCGCCGTCGATTGTGGCATCGAGCGCACCGCTCTTGAGCTGCAGCTTGATCGGCAGCGATTTGGTTGCTTTGCCATCGCCGGCGAGCGCGAGCGTCGCATCGAACGTTGCGGCTTGGCCGCGCAGCTGGCCCGCGCCTTTCAGCAGCATCGGTCCCTTGCGCTTCAGTGTGAGTTCGCCCGTGACCTCGGTCAGGACCTCGGTGCGGCCGTCGGGCAGTGTCGCAACCAGCGTCGACCGCCGCAGCAGCAGCGCCTCGAAGCCCTGGCGTGCAAGTGCCGCGGCGATCGGCGCTGCCAGCGCATCGGGCGTGGACGCGACCGCGCCATCAGCCGTCGCCACGAGGCGGAGATTCACGGTTCCGCCCTCGAGCATCAATCGGGTGCTGCCCGACGCGAGGAGCTCAGCGGCGGCCGCACCTGTCAGCGGCTTGCTGCCCGGATTGACCAGATAGACGGTGCCGCGATCGACGGACACCTGCGGGGCGGAGGAGATCGGGACGGGGCTGGCGACGACAAAGCTGTCACGCGGCGCGGCGTTGACTGTCGGCGGTACCAGCTCGAAATCACCGCGCTGGAACGACATGACCAGCGGTGCTGCAAGCCCGATGGCAATCCAACCGAGCATGACGAGAGCGACCGTCGAAAGCCGCTTGCTGGGCCGAGCCGGATCCATTGCGCAATCGCCTCGATCAACGCCAGACTGCCGACGCTATTCGCAGACCCGAACCGCGAGATGCATCACGACGCCTGCACGCGCTCAAGTTGTTACCAGAAAGCGTCACCGCAATCGAGACCGAACCGTGGCGCCGTCTGACGTCGTTCGCAATGCTCCTGCGAACGGTTGTGCGGTCAATTGATCCGGGCGCCGGTGCGCTTCACCACGTCGTCGCGGGTGACGCCGGGGGCCAACTCCAGGATCTCCAGACCCTTCTTCGACACGCCGAGCACGCCGAGATCGGTGATGATCAGGTCGACGACCCCGAGCCCGGTCAGCGGCAGCGTGCACTTCTCGAGGATCTTGTGCTCCTCCGAGCCGTCCTTCTTCTTGGCCGTGTGCTCCATCACGACGACCACGCGCTCGACGCCGGCAACAAGGTCCATGGCGCCACCCATGCCCTTCACCATCTTGCCGGGGATCATCCAGTTGGCGAGGTCGCCGTTCGAGGCGACCTGCATGGCACCGAGAATGGCGAGGTTGATGTGGCCGCCCCGGATCATGCCGAAGCTGTCGGCGGACGAGAAGAAGCTCGAGCCGGCGAGAGTCGTCACCGTCTGCTTGCCGGCGTTGATGAGGTCGGCATCGACCTCGTTCTCGGTCGGGAACGGACCGATGCCGAGCAGACCGTTCTCCGACTGCAGCATCACCGTCATGCCGTCGGGGATGTAGTTGGCGACGAGCGTCGGCAGGCCGATGCCGAGGTTGACGTAATAGCCGTCGCGCAGCTCCTGTGCGGCGCGTTGTGCCATCTGCTCGCGGGTCCAGGGCATTGTGTCCTCTCGGGTCGTGAACGGTGAGGTGGTCGACTGTGAGGTGATGAAACGGTCGAATGCTGGTTCTTCGAAAGCCGCGCGGCTGATCCACCACTCGACCGTTCACGCCTTCCTTATCGTCCGCTGCTCGATGCGCTTCTCAGGCGTACGGTTCTCGATGATCCGCTGCACGAAGATGCCGGGCGTGTGGATCTGGTCGGGATCGAGCGCGCCGGTCTCGACGATCTCCTCGACCTCCGCGACCGTCACCTTGCCGGCGGTGGCGATCATCGGGTTGAAGTTCCGCGCGGTCATCCGGTAGATCAGGTTTCCCGACGTGTCGCCCTTCCAGGCCTTGACGAGCGAGAGATCGGCGCGCAGCCAGCGCTCCATCACGTACTTCTCGCCGTCGAACTCCTTTGTCTCCTTGCCTTCGGCGACGATCGTGCCGTAGCCCGTCTTGGTGTAGAACGCCGGAATGCCGGCGCCGCCGGCCCTCAGACGCTCAGCGAGCGTGCCCTGCGGCGTGAACTCGAGCTCGAGCTCGCCGGCGAGATATTGACGCTCGAACTCCTTGTTCTCGCCGACGTAGGAGGAGACCATCTTCCTGATCTGGCGGGTGCGCAGCAGCTGGCCGAGCCCGAAGTCGTCGACGCCGGCGTTGTTCGAGATCGCGGTGAGGCCCTTGGAGCCCGAATCGCGGAGCGCGGCGATCAGCGCCTCGGGGATGCCGCAGAGGCCGAACCCGCCGACCGCAACCGTGATGCCGTCCCTGGCGAGCCCGTCGAGCGCCGCTTTTGCGTTCGGGTAGACCTTCTTCATCGCTCACGCCTCCCACGCATCCGCAGCGACCGCCCGAGAGCAACGCCGTGCATTCCCGGAGCCAGCAATAACCCCAACAAACGTCCAGGCGACCGGGGTCCGGCCCCCCCATGCGGCAGCATTTACCAACAGGCATTGGGCTTGTCCGCAAAAATTGTTCCGTCCGTAACAGACAGCGAGGGCGCCGGCTGGCATAAATGATGGCAGCTTCCGGGAACCGGGAAGCTTCGAGGAGGACACTATGATCATGAAATCCACCCTGTCGCTCGCCGCGGCACTCGCGCTTGGGCTTGCCGTAACCATGCCGAGCGACGCATTCGCCGGACATCGTCACGGCCACCGAGCCGCGATCGCTATCGGCGTCGGTGCGGCTGTACTCGGTGCGGCGGCGCTGGCTTCCGGCGCGGCTCGCGCCTCCGAATGCCGCACCGTCGAGCGCTGCACGCCGGTGACCGAATGCTGGCGCGAGGCCGGCCGCCGCGTCTGCGAGACGACGGGCGAGCGCTGCCGAGCGGTCCGCGTCTGCGATTGATCGCATCGGTCTTCGCCGATTAGTCTATTGCCGCCGGGTGAGGCGCTGCCTCGCCCGGCCAGTCGTGCCTGCGGCTCCAATCGAGCGTCCTTGCGTTCGCCGGGCTATCCTGCACATTGCCGGGGTCGCCCAGCGAGCAGGATCGGGCCTTGAGACAGACGTTCATGATCGGCGGCATGGCGGTCGCGCCGGGCGAGCGGCGCCTCGTCGATCTGCCGCTGTCGCGTCTGTCGAACCACACGCCGGTCACCCTCCCCGTTCACGTGCTGCACGGCGAGCGTCCGGGACCGACGATGTTTGTCACCGGTGCCATTCACGGCGACGAGCTCAACGGCGTCGAGATCATTCGCCGCGTGCTCCGGACGCTGCAGCCGGGCAACATCAGGGGAACGCTGCTCTGCGTACCGGTGGTCAACGCCTACGGCTTCATCGGCCGCTCGCGCTACCTGCCCGACCGGCGCGACCTCAATCGCGCCTTCCCGGGCTCGCCCAACGGTTCGCTCGCCGCCCGCCTCGCGCACCTGCTGCTGACCGAGGTCGTGCGCCGCTCACAGCTCGGCATCGACCTGCACACGGCGGCGGTGCACCGCGTGAACCTGCCGCAGATCCGCGCCGATTTCACCCGCCGGCCGGCCTGCCGCGAGCTGTCGGAAGCTTTCGGCGCGCAGGTGATTCTGGAAAGCCCCGAGCGGCCTGGCTCGCTTCGCAAGGCGGCGCGCGAGGAAGGGGTCGACGTGCTCGTCTACGAAGGCGGCGAGGGGTTGCGCTTCGACGAGTTCGCGATCAAGGCCGGCGTCGACGGCATCGCGGGCGTGATGCTGAAGGTTGGCATGCTCGAGCTGCCGGACGGCGTCGACGAGCGCCCGCTGCTCGGCGAGAGCCGCCCGCCGATCTTCGCCAACGCCGCCAAGTGGGTGCGGGCGCCCGAGGGCGGCGTGCTGCGAACGGTCCGGCGGATCGGTGACGCGGTGTCCGAGGGCGAGGTGATCGGCGTCGTCGCAAACCCCTATGAGGAAGGCGACGTCGACGTAAAGAGCCCGCGCCGCGGCATCATCATCGGCCGCACCACGCTGCCGATCGTGAACATGGGCGACGCGCTGTTCCACATCGCCTGGTCGGAGGAGCTCGCCGGCAAGTCCGGCAAGGTTGCTACCACCGGCTCAGCACGGGACGCCGAACCGGTCATGGACGAGGACGAGATCATCTGATCACCGTCCGAAGCCGGCGCCAGCATGCTCGCATGGCGCAATCGACAATCGGGGCGACGCTCAGTTCAATGCGATGAGCCGTGCCTTGTCGGTCAGCACGAACATGCGTCCCTGCGCGACGACGGGCGCGATGTAGAGCGGGTGGCCGAGGTCCTGCTGGCTCGAGATCCGCCCGGTCTGCGCGTCGACGCCGACCAG